>OGSG01000033.1_pt1 | contig 107247 bp, 91 predicted proteins | sample 1573841 | NCBI WGS metagenome assembly OGSG01 (sample SAMN03295849, study PRJEB24534) | human gut metagenome | isolation source: fecal sample 2 from infant 7 | host: Homo sapiens | place: USA: Pittsburgh, PA | collected 2014-07
AACGCCGGTGCCGGGTGTTTTCCCTTGCGGCTGCCCTTTGGCCGCGAGCCGGGATTGTTAAGGGGGCGGCGGCGAGCCCCCTTAACACGTTCGCGTGAGTAAACGTGACAGAGGGAATCAGCGTTGCGGCGAACGGAACGGGTAACCGGGCGCACATATTCCTGGGCCCAGCGGTTCCCCCGTGCAGCGCAGATAACGCCTTTCATTTATGACGCCGCTGGCGGCGGGCGCGCTTCGCTTACCCGCCCTACAAAAACCGGTCACGTGCTGCGCGACGGCGGGTGCGCTTACGCTTACCCGCCCTACAAAAGTCGGTCACATGCTGCGTGACGGCGGGTGCGCTTACCCGCCCTACGAAAACCCTGCCCCCTAAAGCCGCTCGCCGTTGCTTGCGATCACCTGCTGATACCACGCGAAGCTGCGCTTCCTGCGTCGCGCGAGGGTGCCGTTGCCCTCGTTGTCTTTATCGACATAAATAAACCCGTAGCGCTTTTTCATCTCGCCGGTGCCGGCGCTCACGATATCAATCGGCCCCCACCAGGTGTATCCCATGATGTCGCAGCCGTCCACCACGGCTTCGGCCATCTCCTGAATATGCTGGCGGCCATACTGAATGCGCGCCTCGTCGTTAAACTCGCCGTTTTCATCGGCGATATCCTCACCGCCGTAGCCGTTTTCCACGATAAACAGCGGTTTCTCGTAGCGGTCGGCCAGCTCATTACACACCAGCCGTAGCCCGACCGGATCGATAGGCCAGCCCCAGGCGGTTTTCTCAAGGTACGGATTGTCCTCGCCCATCGCGCCGCCGGTGTCCACGCGAAGCTTGGCACCCGCTTTATGCAGCACGCTGCGGTAATAGCTAAAGCCGAGATAATCCGAAGGATATTGCGCCAGCAGTTCGGTATCGCCGGGGTGAATATCCAGATGAATGTCGTTATCGCGAAACAGCCGCGTTGCGTAGGCTGGATAATGCCCGCGCATCATCACGTCGGCGTAAAACAGCGAACGGCGGCGCAACTGATACGTGGCGAACACGTCATCCGGGTTGCAGGTGGCCGGGTAGACCGTGCTTAACGACAACATGCAGCCGATTTTCGCCTGCGGGATAATCTCATGGCACAGCTTATTGGCGAGGGCGTTGGCGACAAACTGGTGATGATTGGCCTGGTAAATCGCCTGCGGCGATGCGCCTGCCTCTACCGCGCCGGTGGCGAACGGCATCCGGTTCATGTTGTTCAGCTCGTTAAAGGTCATCCAGTATTTGACCTTATGCTGATAGCGGCGAAACACCGTCTCGCAGTAGCGGGTGAAGAAATCGATAAGCGCGCGGTTCTGCCAGCCGCCGTATTCCTCAAACAGCGCCAGCGGCGTTTCGTAGTGGGAAAGCGTAATCACCGGCTCAATGCCATATTTCAGCAGCTCGTCGAACAGGGCGTCGTAAAAGGCGAGGCCCGCCTCGTTCGGCGTTGGCTCATCGCCGCGCGGGAAGATACGCGACCAGGCAATCGACGTGCGTAAGCATTTAAAGCCCATTTCGGCGAACAGCGCCACATCCTCTTTGTAGCGATGATAAAAATCGATGGCCTCGTGGCTCGCGTAATAAAGCGCCGGGTCAATGGTCGCGTCGTGTTTGCCGGAGGCGATGCCGCCGCGCACCACGTCGGCGATAGACGGCCCTTTGCCATCCGCATTCCACGCGCCTTCGGCCTGATTGGCGGCAATCGCGCCGCCCCACAAAAAGTTATCCGGGAAAATCGCCATGTCTGCTCCTTAATCGCTGAGATCCGCGCCGTTCGAGGCGATGACTTTTTTGTACCAGTAGAAACTTTTCTTGCGCGAGCGCGCCTGGGTGCCGTTGCCCATGTCGTCCTGATCGACGTAGATAAAACCGTAGCGTTTGGAGATCTGCGCGGTGCCGGCGCTCACCACGTCAATCGGCCCCCACCAGGTGTAACCAAAGAGCTTCACGCCGTCGGCAATCGCCTCCTGCATCTGCCCGATATGCTGGCGCAGATACTCAATGCGGTAGTCGTCGTTGATGGTGCCGTCGTGGGCGGGCGTATCTATCGCGCCGAGACCGTTTTCGGCGATAAACAGCGGCTTCTGGTAGCGGTCGTAAAGCTGGTTGAGCGCCAGGCGCAGTCCTTGAGGGTCTATCTGCCAGCCCCAGTCGCTCTGCGCCAGATACGGATTGCGGATGCCGCCGGTGATGAGATTGCCGGTCACGCCCTCAAGCTGCTCCGGGTGCGCGCTGACGGTGCTCGACATGTAATAGCTGAACGAGACGTAATCGACCGGATAAAGGCGCAGGATCTCGTCGTCGCCCACCGCTTTTTCCAGCCGGACGTTTTTTTCCGCGAACATGCGTTCGGTCCAGGCCGGGTAGTAGCCGCGCGCCTGCACATCGCTGAAGAACAGCGAGACGCGCTGCTCCTCTTCACACGCCTGCAAATCGTCCGGGTGACAGGTGTGCGGGTAGAGCATCTGGTAGCTAATCATGCAGCCCACCTGCGAGCCGGGGATTATCTCGTGACACGCTTTGGTCGCGAGCGCGCTCGCCACAAACTGGTGGTGTGCGCCCTGGTATTTCGCCTGCTCCAGATGCGGGTGATCTTCTTCAATCACGCCGACGCTGACGTACGGGTGGTGCTTCACGCAGTTGATCTCGTTGAAGGTCATCCAGTATTTGACCTTTTTGCGGTAGCGAGTGAAGACGGTCGTGGCGAAGCGCACATAAAAATCCACCAGCTGGCGGTTAGGCCAGCCGCCGTAATCAGTCACCAGCGCGAGCGGCATTTCGTAGTGCGAAAGCGACACAATCGGCTCGATATTGTGCTTTCTTAGCGTGTCGAAAACGCGGTCGTAAAAGGCGAGGCCCGCTTCGTTCGGTTCGGTCTCATCGCCGCGCGGGAAGATGCGCGTCCAGGCGACAGACATGCGAAAGCATTTAAAGCCCATTTCGGCAAACAGCGCGATATCTTCTTCGTAGCGGTGATAGAAATCGTTGCCCTTGCGCTTCGGGTAATATTTCGTGCTGTTCGGATCCTGCGCCTCCGCCACCTGGCGGTGGGTCATGCCGAGCCACTGATCGAGCCAGCGTTCTTTGGGCGTGCTGACGTCAAAGGTGTAGACATCAGAGACCGACAGCCCCTTGCCGTCGACGTTCCACGCGCCTTCAAGCTGGTTAGCGGCGGTCGCGCCGCCCCACAAAAATTCTTCAGGAAATGTTCTGGAAAAGGCCATGCTGTTCTCCCTTAAGCCGCCGCGGCGGTCAGTTTCAGAAAGGCTTCACGGGGTGCCACGTCGCCCTGTTTTAACGGGCTTATCTCGCCGTAGCAGTGGGTATTGGTGACGATAACAATGACGCTCGGATCGATGTGGAGCGCGTTGAGCGCCGCCAGATCAAAGCTAATCAGAGGCTGTCCGGCCTCGACGAACGCCCCGTTCTCCACGTGGCGGGTAAAGTGCTGGCCGCCAAGTTTCACGGTGTCGATGCCGATATGAATTAAAACCTCTGCGCCGCAGTCGCTTCTGAGCGTCAGCGCATGGTTGCTGTCGAAAATCGATTCGATGCGCCCGTTCACCGGCGAGAGCAACTCGCCGCTCTCGGGCACAATGGCGATGCCTTTACCGAAGATTTCATCGGCGAAAACCGGATCGCTGAGGGAAGAAAGGGGCGTGAGGCGGCCACTCACCGGCGCGAAGAGTTGCTCCTCGCGGGCGAGCGCCACGGGGCTTAAGCCTGCCACTACCTCCGGCTCTGCCGGCGCTTCGGCGGGTTCCTCAAAGCCCAGCATTACGGTGATGAGCGCCGCCGCACAAAAGGCAATCGCCAGGCTCGCCAGCGCCCACAGGAACGTGGGGCCGACCAGCGCCGGAATACCCGGAATGCCGCTTAAGGCGAAGGCGTACGTTTTTACGCCGAGCGCCATCGCAAACGCGCCGCCGCAGGCACCGCCGATGAGCGCCGCGGCGAAGGGGCGCTTAAAGCGAATGTTAATGCCATACATCGCAGGCTCGGTGATGCCCATCGCGGCGCTGAAGCTTGTGGAGAGCGCCAGCGTTTTGATTTTTTTATTGCGGGCGCGCAGGAAGACACCGAACGCCGCGCCCGCCTGGCCCATATTGGCGACGTAAAAGAGGATTTTGAACGGGTCGTAGCCGAGCTTGCTGATGTTGTTGATAACAATCGGCACCAGCACATAGTGCATACCGGTAATAATCATCAGCGACAGCGTGCCGCCGACGATAACCCCCGCCAGCCAGCCCATGTTCGCCACCAGCCAGATGATGCCGCCGGAAAGCGCGTTGCCAAGCAGGATCCCGGCCGGACCAATGGCGATAAGCGTAACCGGCGCGACAATCACCAGGCTCAGCAGCGGCACAAACATCGTTTTCAGCACGGCGGGCATCAGGCGGTCGATAAACCGCTCGACATAACTGAGCAGCAGCACCGCCAGCAGAATGGGAATCACCGACGAGGCGTAAGAGACGCTGGAGACCGGCAGGCCGAGAAACGCCACCGGCGCGCCGGATTTCAGCAGCGTGGTGAGCGTCGGGTGAAACAGCGTGGCGGCGAGCGCCACCGCCACATAAGGGTTGGCACCGAATTTATTCCCGGCGCTGAAGGCGAGCACCAGCGGCATAAAGAAAAAAACGCCGTCGCTTATCGCCATCAAAATTTGATACGTCTGGTTGCTGGCCTGCACCCAGCCGAGCGCGAGGCAGAGCGACAGCACGCCCTTGAGAATCCCTGCGCCGGCGATGGCCGGAATAATCGGCGAAAAGATCCCCGCGAGCCCCTCCAGCACCACGGAAATCGGGTTGCGGCGCTTTGGCGGCGCGGCCGCTTTTTTAGCTTCAAGCCCCGGCAACTGCGCGAGAATGGCCTGGCAGAGTGGCGCGACCTCGCTGCCGATAATCACCTGGAACTGATCGCCCGAGAGATTAACGCCCATAACGCCGTCGAGATGTTCAAGCGCCGCGCGGTCGACCTTTTCAAGCGAGACCAGCGAAAAACGCAGGCGGGTAATACAGTGATAGAGCGAAAGAATATTCGCCTCGCCGCCGAGAAGGGTAATTATCTGGCGCGCAGTATGCGGGTAGTTCATGGCTATTCCTCTCCAGAATGAAACCCTGCGGTTTCATTAAACAGTCGCCGGTATGATGACCGGCACGTTGCTGCCTCTGGGGTTTGCCTGAATGAACAGTAACAAGCCTAAAGGGAATGCGCTAAACGGTGTACGACGTTATCGATATGCACCGTTAAATAGAGTTTTTCCGAATGCGTCATCGCGTGGCGATAATTTTTTTCCACAAATTCGCTAATGGCTTCCACGCACGCCACGGTATTTTTATACCGCTGCTGCACCATCGCGAATAATTCGCTGTCGTCGTTTTCCAGCCGCTGGCCCTCTATTACCCGCTGGGCGAAAAACTTCACGTGGGTAATAAAGCGCTGGTAATTAAGCGACTGTTCATCGGGGCCGACGGCGAACCAGTATTTTACAATATTCTGAATCTGATAAATCAGCCGGGTAATGTCGTTGATTTTGCCTTTCGGATCGTTAAGCCCGGCGTTCACTATATGCAGCGCGATGCTGCACGCCTCGCTGTCCGGCATCAGCACGCCGGTGCGCGCGGCAATCAGCGCCAGCGCCTGACGCCCGATGGCGTATTCTTCCTGATAAAAATGTCGTACTTCCCACTGTAACGGGTTGGCGATTTCAATGCCTTTCTGGCGGCGCTCAATGGCGTAAAAAAGATGATCGGCGAGCGTGACATAAATGCCTTCGCTTAATTTGATGCCGGGCGTCTGGCGCGCCAGCGCGACAATATCATCAGTGAGCTGAACGATTTCTACCGGTATTTCATCCAGCAAAACTTTAAAGCGCGCCGAGACGGTATCGTCATGCAGACGAAACGTTTTCTCAATGTGGCTACTATTGACCGTTTCGCCCACGCGGGCGTTAAAACCGAGCCCACGGCCGGTGACAATCACTTCCTGGCCGCGTTCGTCGACGGCGCTGACGACATTATTATTAAGGATTTGCTTAATGATCATCGCCGACTCCTGAAAGCAAAAACGGGCAAAACATAAATACAGACGCCAGGGAATTCCCCGGGGCTGCATTCAGGTTTTGCCCGCCGAACGGTAACAAGCACAATGCAATGTTAAAAAACCTAACACCCGCCTGGTATTCGGTCAATGAATGACCCGTGATTTATGATTAGCGTGACGATAATTTGTGATCCGTCTTGCGAATCGGCTCCTGCCGCGCGGGTAAAAAAAGGTTCAGCTGGCGGTGGAAAAGTGCCACAATAGTGGCTGTTTATACAGTATTTCAGGGCTTCAGATGGCATTAACCGCCGCGCAGAAATCGCAAATCGCCGCCTGGTATAAGGCGCTTCAGCAGCAAATTCCGGACTTCATTCCCCGCGCCCCGCAGCGGCAGATGATTGCGGAAGTGGCGAAAACCCTCGGCGGCGATGAAGGGCGGCATCTGGCTATCGAGGCGCCGACCGGCGTTGGCAAAACGCTCTCGTATCTGATCCCCGGTATCGCCATCGCCCGCGAAGAGCAAAAAACGCTGGTGGTGAGCACCGCCAACGTGGCGTTGCAGGATCAGATCTTCAGTAAAGATCTGCCGTTGCTGCGCAAAATCATCCCTGAACTGCGCTTTACCGCCGCCTTCGGGCGCGGGCGTTATGTCTGTCCGCGCAACCTCGCGGCGCTCTCCACCGACAGCGCCTCGCAGGGCGATCTGCTGGCGTTTCTTGACGACGAGCTGACGCCGAACAGCAAAGAGGAACAACAGCGCTGCGCGAAGCTCAAAGCCGATCTCGACAGCTACAAGTGGGACGGCCTTCGCGATCACACCGACCAGGCGATTGACGATAACCTCTGGTCGCGGCTCAGCACCGATAAAGCGAGCTGCCTGAACCGCAACTGCCACTACTACCGCGAATGCCCGTTCTTTGTGGCGCGCCGTGAGATTCAGGAAGCCGAAGTGGTGGTCGCCAACCATGCGCTGGTGATGGCGGCGCTGGAGAGCGAATCCGTTCTGCCGGAGCCAAAACACCTGCTGCTGGTGCTTGATGAAGGCCACCATCTGCCGGACGTCGCCCGCGACGCGCTGGAGATGAGCGCCGACATCAGCGCGCCCTGGACGCGGTTGCAGCTCGATCTCTTTTGTAAGCTTGTCGCCACCTGCCTTGAGCAGTTCCGGCCCAAAACCGTGCCGCCGCTCTCTACGCCGGAGCGGCTTAACAATCACTGCGAAGAAGTCTACGAGCTGGTCGCCAGCATGAACCGTATCGTCGGGCTGCTGCTGCCGCCGGGCGAGGAGAGCGAGTTTCGCTTCCCGATGGGCGAGCTGCCGCAGGAGGTGATGGAAATCTGCGAGCGGCTGGCGAAGCTCACTGAAAACCTGCGCGGGCTGGCGGAACTCTTCTTAAACGATCTCAGCGAAAAAACCGGCAGCCACGACATTGTGCGCCTGCACCGGGTGCTGTTGCAGATGAACCGCGCGCTCGGCCACTTTGAAGCGCAAAGCAAGCTCTGGCGGCTCGCCTCGCTGGCGCACGCCTCCGGCGCGCCGGTCTCGAAATGGGTGACGCGCGAAACCCGCGAAGGGCAGCCGCATATTTTCTTCCACTGCGTGGGCATTCGCGTCAGCGATCAACTGGAAAAACTCATCTGGCGGCAGGTGCCGCACGTGGTGGTGACCTCCGCCACGCTGCGCTCGCTGAACAGCTTTGCGCGGCTGCAGGAGATGAGCGGCCTGCGCGATAAAGCGGGCGACCGCTTCGTGACGCTTGATTCGCCGTTTAATCATATCGAGCAGGGCAAAATTGTGATCCCGCGCCTGCGCCATGAGCCGTTGATGGAGCATGAAGAGGCGCACCTCGCCGAGATGGCGGCCTATTTCCGCGCGGAGTATAAAAAGGGCGAGCACAAAGGGATGCTGGTGCTGTTCGCCAGTAACCGCGCGATGCAGACCTTTTTATCCTTTGTGCCAGATCTGCGGCTCGGCCTGCTGGTGCAGGGCGATCAGCCGCGCTACCGGCTTGTCGAGCTGCACCGCAAAAAAATCGAGCAGGGCGAGGCGAGCGTGCTGGTGGGGTTGCAGTCGTTTGCCGAGGGGCTTGATCTCAAAGGCGAGCTGCTAAGCCAGGTTCACATTCACAAAATCGCCTTTCCGCCGGTGGACAGCCCGGTGGTGGTCACAGAGGGCGAATGGCTGAAAAGCCTCAACCGCTATCCGTTTGAAGTGCAAAGCCTGCCTGCGGCGTCGTTCAGCCTCATTCAGCAGGTGGGGCGGCTTATCCGCAGCCATAGCTGCTGGGGCGAAGTGGTGATTTATGACCGCCGCCTGCTCACTAAATCCTACGGCAAGCGGCTGCTGGACGCGCTGCCGGTGTTTGCGATTGAACAGCCCGAAGCGCCAGAGGCGTTAATCAAAAAGGCGCCCGCAAAGCGCGCTGCGCCAGGCCGCAAGGGCGCGCCCGCCCGGCGACGCAACGCTTACCGGTAAGTAAACGTCACCTGTACGGCGCTTTCAAACGTGCCGGGTACCAGCGGCTCTGTGGTACGGACATAGCGTGCACGCAGCTGAAACGTGGCGCTGTGCGTGGCCTCGTCCACTGTTTCGGTGTATTTATCGCCACCGGGTAACATGTACATATTGTTTTTACCATCAACCAGTTGTAATGCCAGCCCTTTGCCGGTTCCGGTGCTCCTGTAAGCCGTACTGTTAGTCGGATCCAGTTCGCCGGAAAATGTCGCATCAACGGCCGTGGTGGCCACGGGGCAGTTCATCACGCTTAGTTCAAACGGTACCCAGGGGCCATAAGTAGAGGGTTGTGAAAACGCGTCAGCAGTCGCGATCCCCATATCGACTGTTTTGTTTTTGCTGGCACTTTCCACATCGCAGGCACTGGCAATAATCGCCCCGTTAACCTGCAGGTTGATATCGTCGGCCAGTGCCCGGTGTGCGCCAAGCGCAAACATTATCAGCAGCAGTAACTTTTTCATCACGGGGCTCCTACCGGTAAGACACGGTAATGGTCGCGACGGCGTTTGCAACGCCCGGCGTCACGGTGTCGGCAGTTTGATAGTACTGAACAGCAAACGGGATATTGAGCGTTGAGTTCGGGCCCACTGCACCCACAAAGGTGTAATGGTCAAAATCGATGTTTTGCCCAAAAAGCGTCATCTGAACGCCTATGCCGCTGGCGACGCCGGGTTCGGAAGTGAGTTTAATCACGGATGGCTCGGTGGATGCGTAGCCATTGGCGCTGGAGACTTTCACTCCGACTTGTACCGGATCGTTGCAGGTGGCGTTGACCTCAAAGCTGCTCCAGCCCGAGCTGCTGCCCACGCCTGTAAACACGCTGGCCGGCACGTTGCCGAGAGTGACGCTGAGATTGTTACGATCGACGGAGCAGGTGACGGTTTTATAGGTTATGTCGCCTGCGTAAGCGATGGTATTGGGTGCGCCAATCCCGGTCTGGTTGTAAACCCCTACGCCGAACACCGTTTGCGCCTGTTCAAGCGACCCGCTATAGATCGTTGTCGACGTTTTGACGAGCGCAAGCGTCACGGTGAAGTCGAACGTATTGTTGCCATCGGTGGAGACATAGCCCAGCGGCGTATTCCGCGTGTCGCAACCGACCCCGCCGCCGATGATGCGCTGGCCTTTATCATTCATCAGCGAAATGCCGATGCCTTCCACGCCTGTTTCGTAAACGCCCGGCATTCCGGACACTTCGTTGCCGCTGCCATAGTAGCAGGCGATGATCGGCTGGCCTGAATAGCCGTTGCAGGACCCGTGAATACTCACGAGCTCGTCAGTGCCTGGTATGGTTGCGCCGACCGGTAACGTACTGGAAACGGCGACATACGCGACTGAAACCGTATACGGCATCATGGGGGCCGTACAGGACGCTTTCGCATGAGGCATAAAGAACAGGCTACCGGCAAGTACCAGCAGCGCGCTTAATAATTTGATGAATCGCATAACAAATGTCCTGGTAACGCGCGTTAAAGGCATTGCGCGGAGAGGTTAATAAACTGGCTGTCGCCATTCCCGGTGGGAAGACGCCATGCGGCGGTGCAGCGCTGGCTGGCGTTAGCGCCCCAGCTCACCTGCAGCGTGCCTTTCGGCTGAAGACCGGTCAGATAAACCTGGCCATCTTCGCCGACGATAAATTCTTCTGCGGTATCATCCGCGGTTGCGGTCGCGCCAAACGGCACCGGGCGACCATCAGCCAGGTGCAGCGTCATCAGTACGCGCGCGCCGGTTCGGGTATCGAAACGGGCCCGTACTACCGCGCCGCGCGTGGGCGTTACGGTCTGTACCGCCTGCGTCACATCAGCGTCGGCGGGCAGCGTTTCGGTATCCAGCGCGACGGTATTGCGCCGGTAGGGACTGATAAACGGTAAAATGGTGTATCCACGACCATCGGTTCTGACGCCGGTCTGGTTGTGAATAGCGGTATCATTTGCGCCCGGCGCTTCGACCAGCGCCACCGTTTCACCCATCGGCTGGCCAAGTGTGATGCCGTTAGCGTGGGCGATAAGCCCGCCCTGAATGCCGTAATGGATTTGCCGCTGGCTGAAATCCTGCCCGTAACCCGCGCTCAGTTCGCCGTAAGCGCCTTTGTAATCGGCATTAAGTGAGGTGTTACGCATCTGGCCTTGACTGTCCTGGCTCTGCTGGATATTCCAGTTGAGGTTGTTATCCGAAAGCGCCGTTCCGTTAAGGCCGATGTTCTGCGTGGTGCCCTGCTTGCTGTGGCTTTGGTTGTAGCTTGCCCAGGTATTGGGCAACCAGCGTTCAAGCGGAATGGAGAGAGTGAGAGAAAAGACGCTGTCCTTTTCATGCTCCGGTTCGCCGTAGCCATTTTCACTGGTATTACGGTTCAGGCTGTAATTAAGCCCGTAACTGATATCGTGCCAGCTATTGTTGTAACCGACGCTAAGTGAAGACATCGTTTTGCTGCTGTTCCAGTAATTTTCCTGAATCAGGCTGGCGTTCAGCGAACCCAGCGCGTCGCCCAGCGGCTGCTCAAGCGTTAGCTCTTCACGGCTACGGCGATGCAGCGTGTCTGCCCACTGGTTATCGCGGCGCATCGTGTCAAAAACATCCTGCATGGCGTAATAGTTCTCGCTGCTAAAGCGGTAACCCGCCACCGAGAGCGTGGCACCCGTCAGCGCGATATCCTTGCTGTAGCGGGCACGCCACGAACGGCCTTTCTGTGTCTCACCTGACGATAAGGTGGCTTTCGCTTCAGTGACATCCAGCGAGAATGCGCCAAAATCCCCCACGTTTTCTCCGACGCCCAGCGCCAGCGAATGGTAGGGCTGGCTTGCCTGAATGCCGCCGTAAAGCGTAAACCCGTGTGGCAGGCCATAAACGGCCGTGCCTTGCATAAACGCAGTGGATAAAACGCTTTCGTCATACGAACGGTAGCGCCCGCCGGTAAGGCTATATTTCAACCGTCCTTCGCGTTGCAGAACCGGAACAGAAGCATAAGGCACGACAAAATGCTGTTCGCTGCCGTCGCTCTCTTTCACCGTTACGTTGAGATCGCCACTGCTACCGCTCGGGTAGAGATCGTTAATTTCAAATGCGCCAGGCGCGACGTTAGTCTGGGAGATGAGATACCCGTTCTGGCGAATAATCACCTGGGCGTTACTGCGTGCGATGCCATGTACCACGGGGGCGTAACCGCGCAGGCTGTCAGGCAGCATGTCGTCGTCAGAGGCAAGCTGCGCACCGGTAAAAGGAATGCTGTCGAAGACATCCGCGGGTGAGCTGCTCTGGCCCAGGGTCAGCTCGCTTTTCAGAGCAACAATGTCGCGCTCTGCGTAGGTATAGACGCTGGAGAACTTCTCCTGAGTGCCCGAGTGGTCTGCGTTGCGGCTCCAGGTAGAGTAGTTGCGCAGCCGCCAGGGGCCGAGATTAATGCCCGGACGCAGGTTGGCGTAGAGATTGCGGCTGTCCTGCGCATCCGGCGTCAGCGCTTTCTGGCGCGAGCCGTTCACGCTGTAGTTAAACAACAGCGCGTTAATGCCTTCGTTAAATTCCTCAGGCGGTATATACCCCTGCGGCACCTGGCCCAGCGCGCTTTGCGCAATGCTAAGCTGGAGTTGCTGGCGGCCGACATCAAAACGCGCGCTGGCAGAGGGGATGGCCGAAAGGTCAACGCATTTCGCATCTGCGTCTAACGCATCAAACTCGTCAGTCTTCACTCCCAGGCTTTTCAAATCTTCGAGAGTGAAGCAGGGTTGCAGCGTGCTGCTACCATCGGACGCGGTTTTAAGCGTAAATTCTATCTCCCGGGTATCGATGCGTTCATTATTAATATAAATATCGACACGGTATTTCCCCGGTGCCGCACCTGGACCTTTTTCATAAAGCGTTAAATCGGTTTTACCCTGCGAAGGATTATCAATATCCAGCAATGCCGGGTTGAAATAATCATCTGCCCTCGCTTGCACCAGCGGCAGGCCTGCACACAGACAGGCTATTGCCAGCGCTAAGTGACGAGCGCGAAATACATTTGGCCGTCTGGCTTTATTAAAGGACATGATGATTACCGTATTATAAAATTAACGGGTGTGGATTATTTTCAGAAGTTTTGAGACCAGCTTTTCGAAATGGCGCCGAAATCATTAATTATTGTCCAGGAGACAGCGTGAATATTTGCCATATTCGCAAGCTGAAAGCGGCTTTCGCTTTTCGGGGCCGCGATATTGACTTTTTCAACTTCTTTTCCGTTAACCTTGACGCTGTTAAAATTCATATAAAACGGCGTTGGGTTTTCAACCACCAGCATGTTTCCTTCGGTATGCCATTTCAGCATGCCTGCGACATCGTCAGGTTTGCCGGTGACCAATGCCGGGCGATACATTAATTTAATGCGTGTTCTGACGGCGATTTGTAAATCATTAACACCTGCTTTTTTAACTGAGGAAGGAATGGATTTAATATTTAACCAGTAGAGCGATTCACGATCTTTTGGCAAGTCGCCACCAGTGCGTACCACACGTAGTGTATTATCCTGATGTGCATTAATACGAAAAAGGGGCGGAGTCACCATAAATGGTGCTTTAGCCGCGCCGGGCGCATCGGTATCAACCCAGGACTGAATAAGATAGTTGATATCGTCATTATTGGTCACGGGAACAGACGCTTCTTTTTTATCGCCAGGATAAATAACACGGGTACCGCCAATAATGACGCCTGCCTGTGCCGCTGTTGTCGCCATGAGTAAAGCTGAAATAACGAGTAATTTACGCATAATAATATCGTCTCTTTAAATATGAGCTATTTGCCACGACAGAAGTAGCAAATAGCCCATCGGGAATCAGTTATAGGTCACTGTAAACGTAGAGGAGCCATTGGCGACCCCTGCTGTAACGGTTGCGCCTGTCTGAATATAACGGGCACCAAATTCCAGATTATTGGTGGCGGTTCCTGTTTCCAGCGCGTAATCGGCCGACGCGGTATAGAGATTCAGCGGCGTGCCGTCGGCATCCACCAGTTGAATACCGACCCCGCTGGCGGCTCCCGTGCCACCCGTCAGGGCCAGGACATCGACATTATCGGTGTCTGCGGTGCCACCGAATTTGATAGAGGCTTTGGTCACGGTTTCCGGACAGTTTTTTAACTGCAAGACAAAACTGGTGATGTTGGTCGTGGAGCCGATGCCGGTAAAGGCCGTTTTCGAGATTTTCCCCAAATCAACGGCCAGCGGACTGCTCTGGCTGTTGACGACTTCACAGGCGGCATCAAGGATTTCGCCGGTAAAATTCACCTGGCCTTCACCGGTTGTGGCGGCCCATGTGAGCGAGGAGGAGCAGGCCAGCGCGGCCATCGTGGTCATAAGCAATATCTTTTTCATCATGGATCCTGAATCAGGAGAGAACAAAGTCTTAAATAATTAAGACGAGAATAATTTCGATGAAAAATATGCTTCCTGTGAGGTAAATGCTCCAGTTATGAACACTTAACGATTCTTTTAGTAAAAAAATACAATTTGAATTCGGGCGGATTTATCTTATCGGCAGAGGCGTCTGACGACCCGATGATTGCGCCAGACGCTTGTCATATCAGACGCTTAACTTGTATTGTGCGCTAAGGCGGCGCGTCGTCGGCGGTAAGCACGCGGCAACGCATCACAGAGTATGATTGACCGGAGCTATGATTAAGAGCACCTGTCGGGAGGATAAGATGGATTATCGTGCGATCGTTAAAGAGATAGGCCGGGGCAAAAATCACGCCCGCTCTCTGGACCATGAAACGGCCAGAGCGCTCTACAACCATATGCTGGATGGCGATGTGCCGGATCTGGAGATGGGTGCCATCCTCATTGCGCTGCGTATTAAAGGCGAGGGTGAACAGGAGATGCGCGGCTTTTACGATGCGATGCAGCAACACACGCTGCGCCTGACGCCGCCGGTGGCAAAACCGCTGCCTGTGGTTATCCCAAGCTATAACGGCGCGCGTAAGCAGGCCAACCTGACGCCGCTGCTGGCGCTATTACTGAGCCGTCTCGGCTTTCCGGTTGTTGTACATGGCGTGAGCGACGATCCGACGCGCGTGCTGACAGAGACGATTTTTACGCTGATGGGCATTTCGCCGACGCTGCATGCAGGTCAGGCGCAGGCGAAACTGGACGGGCGAGACCCGGTCTATATCCCGGTTGGCGCGCTCTGCCCGCCGCTTGAAAAACAGCTGGCGATGCGCTGGCGACTTGGGGTGCGCAACAGCGCCCATACGCTGGCGAAACTCGCTACGCCGTTTGGCGAATCTGACGCGCTGCGTCTGTCCAGCGTCTCGCACCCGGAATATGTGAATAAAGTCGGGCAGTTTTTTATCGATATCGGCGGACGCGGCCTGCTGATGCACGGCACCGAAGGCGAAGTGTACGCCAACCCGCAGCGCTGCCCGCAGATAGCGCTGATTGAGAATCAGGCGATGCGTATTCTGCTGGAGCGCCAGAGTGAGGCGGCAACCAGCCCCATAGCGCTGCCAGAGGCGAAAGACCCCGAAGTGACCGCCCGCTGGACCGAGCGCTGCTTATCCGGGCTTGAGCCGGTGCCGGAATCGTTAAAAACGCAGATGGCGTGCGTGCTGGTGGCAAGCGGTGAGGCGCAGGATATCCCGTCGGCGCTGGCGCGTATCGCACAGACCTTTTGATAAAAAAAAGCCCGCAGCATCCGCCGCGGGCAAAAAGGGTAACAAAGGGTCAATTAAGGGTAATGAAGGTATCTGTCAGTCGGCGCGTGGCAATCAGTTGTAGATAACTGCGGTGCCGCTCGCTAGATCGTTGGTACGGGCAGAGGTGATGCTGTAGGCCTTCGCACCCGCCGCTTCGGCCTTCGCCGCCAGCGTATCGTTCAGTTCATCCAGCGTGCGTGCGCCCTGAGCGGATACGACGCCGATTTTGTTCAGGTTCTGCGCCTGAGCGGGGCTCACCTGCTCAGCAGCGCCAGCCGCAAAGGTAAAGGCGGAAAGGGTCAGGGCAGCAACAACATATTTGATGGCTTTCATAGGGGTTCTCTCGCAGTTTATTCTGTAAATAACGGGTTGTTCCGTTGATGTGATGATTGTCACATTCACGAGCAGAATATAAAACCGAAGAGAATTGACAGGCTTATTCTAAAAATTTGAATGTAATATAACCAGTTGAATGAGTTGGAAATATCTCACTTCTCCCACGCTTCTTTACACGCTCTTACCGTCCCGCTGCTTGAGGGCACAAATGGACACATCGAAACGGTAAAAGAGTGTATGTGGATCGCCGAAAGGCCTAGCGGAGCTGGCTGTCTTTTGAGCCGCGGCGGTTATAGAGGGAGTAGCGCTGGCGGTGTTCGTCCTCTTTTTGCTGACAATTCACGCACAGACGCACGCCCGGAATCGCCTTGCGGCGCGCCTCGGGGATGGGCTCGTCGCACATCTCACAAAATTCAAGGCTTTCGCCGCGTGGCAGGTCGCGTCGCGCGCGCGCCACGGCATCTTCCACGGTGCTGTCGATTTGATCCTGCACCGCGCCATCATTTGCCCAACCTGAAGCCATAAGACCTCCTCTGTGGTTAAACACAGTAGTGATTATAGCAAAAACGGGGGTGCTCTGCCGGGAAGAGCCCGCCGTGGCGGGCATGGAAGCGGTTAACGGGCGTCGGGGCGAATCAGATCGAAGCGCTGGGCGTCATCGATACCGTAATAGGCGCTCGGGCCGCCCGCGCGCAGGATCGGCTGCGCTTTAGAGGTCTGGTAGATGCCGTCTTCAAGCAGCGTGTCGGCAATATGCACCGCCACCACTTCGCCCAGCACAAGCCAGGTATCGATAGGTTCGCCGCTCGCGGAAGTGAGCTGAATGCACTGGCTTAAGCGGCACTCAAAGTTCACCGGGCTTTCAGCGACGCGCGGGGCGCGTACCAGACGCGAAGGCGCGGCGGTCAGGCCCGCGCGTACGAACTCATCTTCATCATGGGGGAGCGAGGCGGAGGTTTCATTCATCGCCACGGCCAGGTCGCGCGTCGCGAGATTCCAGACGAACTCTTTGGTTTCGGCGATATTTTTCACGCTGTCTTTCCAGCCGTTGCTGGAGAAGCCAATAATCGGCGGGCGATAGTTAAAGCAGTTGAAGAAGCTGTAGGGCGCGAGGTTGCGATGGCCTGCGGCATCCTGTGAGGCTATCCAGCCAATCGGGCGCGGGCCGATAATGGCATTCAGCGGATCGTGCGGCAAACCGTGGCCGCGTGCCGGTTCGTAGTAGTAGCTCATAGCATTTCCCTGGGCAAAAAAACTATCATAGCCGCCCCGCTAAATTTTGCCGTGCTTATTTACCAGGGGCGGGTCAGCGGGTATTGTACGCGCCCACACAGGAGGAAGCCGATGAACCGCAAACCGGGCCTGCACCCACGCAACCGCCACCACAGCCGCTATGATTTTGACGCGCTGACAGAGAGCTGTCCGGCGCTTGGCGCTTTTGTACGCCCGTCGCCCACAGGCGAGCCGACAATTGATTTCGCCGATCCGCAGGCGGTGAAAACCCTTAATCAGGCGCTGCTGGCGCACTTTTACGGCGTGCGGGAGTGGGACATTCCTGACGGTTTTCTCTGCCCGCCCGTACCGGGCCGCGCGGATTATATTCATCATCTCGCCGATCTGCTTGCCGAAGGCAATGGCGGCGCACTGCCCGCGCAGGCGAGCGTGCTGGATATCGGCGTTGGTGCCAACTGCATTTATCCGCTGATCGGCCAGCATGAATATGGCTGGCGTTTTACCGGCACCGACACCAGCGATGAGGCGATCCGTAGCGCGAGCGCGATTATCGACGCCAATCCGGGGCTCAACCGCGCGATCCGCCTGCGCCGCCAGAAAACCCCCGGCGCGATTTTCAACGGCATTATTCACAAGAATGAGAGTTACGACGCCACGCTGTGCAACCCGCCGTTCCATGACTCCGCCGACGCGGCAGAAGCGGGCAACGCGCGCAAGCGCCGCAACCTGGGGCTTGCGGCGAGTTCGGGACTTAATTTCGGCGGCCAGCAGCAGGAGCTGTGGTGCGAGGGCGGCGAGGTCGGGTTTATCACGCAGATGATAGCGGAGAGCAAGCTGTTCGCCCGTCAGGTGCTGTGGTTTACCACGCTGGTATCGAAAGGCGATAACCTGCCGCTGCTCTACCGCGCGCTGGAGCAGGCGGGCGCGGTAAAAGTGGTTAAAAAGGAGATGGCGCAGGGGCAGAAGCAGAGCCGCTTTATCGCCTGGAGCTTTCTCGATACGGCCCAGCGCGAACGCTGGGCACAAAACCGCTTGCGGTAATCAGACGGTCGGGTTGGCGGGCGGCAGTGCGCCGCCTGCCGCGGCCTGTGCTTCGGCGGCTGCCGCGGCATCGGGCATTGGTTGCATTACCTGCACCGTCTGTACCGGCGGGCGAATGCCTGCCAGATCGAAGTGTTTTTTCACCATCCCGTCGAGCGCGAAGCGCACCGTCCACTGCTTAAGCGGCTGGGTGGTGAAGGTCACGCGGATCGTAAAGGCCGTATTGGTCAGCCCCACAATGCCCACCACGTTGGGCTCGCCTATCACCAGCATGCGGATATCTTCCTGCTCCATCAGTTCATCCACCGCGGCGCGCAGAGCGCGGTTGGCTTTCTCGGTCTCTTCAAACCTGTCGACATCATAGTTCGCCACAAACGAGCCGATACCGCGCACAAAGTTCGCGAAAGTGGTGATCGATGACCACGGAATAATGTGGTACGCCCCGGTATCCTGGCGCACGCCCACCGAGCGGATCGACATACGCTCAACCGTTCCCGTAAGCGGGCCGATCGTCACCAGATCGCCGGTGTTCATCCCATTTTCAAACTGAATAAAGATGCCGGTAATAATATCTTTCACCAGCGTCTGGGAGCCGAACGACACGGCGAGGCCCAGCGCGCCTGCGCCCGCCAGCAGCGGGGCGATGTTCACGCCAATCTCCGAGAGCACAATCATGATGGTGATGGTGCTGATAATTACGGCGAGGGCGTTGCGAAACAGCGTCAGCAGCGTGCGGGTGCGGGCGCTCGGCATCGGGCGGCCATGGATATCGGAGGCGAGGCGGCTCTCGATCAGGCTCGCCAGCAGCGTCCAGCCGACGGCGGAGAAGAACACAATCAGCGAGATGCGAATTAAAATATCGACGGCTTTCTCGCCCGCGCCGACGGTGAGCCACGTCCAGAAATCAAACAGTCCCCAGGCGTTCAGCAGCAGCATCACCGCCACGCAGACGGTAAGAAAGCGCGCGAGCTTCAGCGAAACCGACAGCCAGCCGTTCAGGCGCTTTTGCAGCTCCGGATAGTTGCGCTGCACCGGCGGCGAGAGCGTGATGGTTTTGCTGAGCCAGCGGGTGAATACGCCGCAGATAAACGCCGCGACGCTCACAATCGCCAGCGTTTTCAGCGACGCGCCCATCATCGTTTTCAGGCTGTTGCCCGGATCGAAGAGGGAAAAGAAAAACAGCACGATGAAATAGGCGCTGGCGAGCCAGTGCCAGATGAGCGCGAAGGCGCGGATAAACAGGCTGAAAAACGCGAGCGAGCGGTCCGCGAGGCGCGTCAGCCCGGCGGTAATGGCGCGCTTGTTATGGAAGATAAGATAAAGCGCCCAGGCGGTCATCGTCAGCATGATGATGACATTCGCCAGCGCGCCAACCTGCACGTTAACCTGTGCTGAGATAATCGGCACGGCTACCAGCAGGCCGTAGCCAATGAGACTGCTCAGCCCGCTCAGGCGCAGGTGCCAGTAACGCGCGCTGGCGTCGCTGATGACAAACGGGCGCAGCGACGGAAAACGCGGGGAGAACATCAGGCGCAAAATCGCTTTGAAGAACTCAATAAGCGCGAAAGCGTTGAGGAACAGCCCTTGCTGGCGGGCGATAGTGCGGCTGCCTGCGTTCATCATCTCAATGGCGAGCTGGCCGACGAACAGCGTCAGCGCCAGCAGCGCGAGGTCGATAAGAAACGCGAGAATAATCATCAGCGGCAGCTGAACCCAGCTCGCCCGGTGGATGTTTTTACGCCGTCCCCACTGGCCCATTTTGCGATACAGCGGAATAGCGCAGGCGCGCACTGCAAAATAAAAGAGGAAGACCGAGACCGCGAGCAGGCTGAAATGGCTCAGCGCGTTGAAGAACGTTTTTTCGTTGAAAGGTTTATGCGGCGCATTAGTGATATTGCGATGGAGCTGCGCAAAGCGTCCGGCAAACTCGCCGCCGTAGTGGCGGGTGACCTCGGTGACGTTCTCCAGTACCGTTTTATCTTCTTCATTATTCACCGGCGGCTTGATGACCGGCGTCGGCTGATCGGCGGGCGTCGCCGCCGCCTGGCGCAACTGTTCAATAAGCGCTTTGCGGGAAGCCTCGTTTTCCAGCACGTCCGCGAGCGCCGCGTAAGCGGCTTTCTTTTTATCGGCATCGGGCTCGGCGGGCGGCGTCTCGCTTTTCTGGGTGGTCGACGCGCCGACCACCGCGGCGGGCAGGCTTACGGCGTTGGCTGAGACGCTAAACAGGCTGACAAGCAGCAGCAAAATCCACGGCACGCTCTCCTCCGGCTGAGAAAGTGACACAAAGAGGTAAGTATAGTGCCCGGATAAGCGAAGCCCGGAAAAGAGGAGTATTCCGCAGTCGGTTTAATGTAACCGTTGGATACAGCGACTGACGATAAAGGTGGGTGCGCTGCGCTTACCCACCCTACGACAGACAAATCAGCCTGGAGCAAGGTAGGGCGGGTAGGCTTGCGCACCCGCCTTAAAAGCGCCATACCCACCGCAAACCCATAAAAAAACCCTCTCCGGGGAGAGGGTTCGTCATGATGAAAACCTTACGACACGTGCTGCAAAAACTCCTGCAGGCGCGGGCTTGGCGGGTTCTCGATAAGCGCCTGCGGATTGCCGTCCTCGGCGATGCGGCCTTTATCGATAAAGATCAGACGCGACGCCACTTTCTCGGCAAAGCCGATTTCGTGAGTCACGATCACCATCGTCATGCCTTCTTCGGCGAGATCCTGCATCACTTTCAGCACTTCGTGGCGCAGTTCCGGGTCGAGCGCGGAGGTCGGCTCATCAAACAGCATCATCTTCGGCTTCACTGCCAGCGCGCGGGCGATCGCCACACGCTGCTGCTGGCCGCCGGAGAGCTCGGACGGATAATGGTGACCGCGCTCGGCAAGGCCCACTTTCGCGAGCAGCTCTTTCGCCAGCTTCTCGGCTTCCGCTTTGCTGGCGCCGCGCACGCGGATTGGCCCGAACATCACATTCTCCAGCGCCGTCAGATGCGGGAACAGGTAGAACTGCTGGAACACCATGCCCGCTTCCTGGCGAATCAGGCGCTCGTCGACTTTCGGGTCGTTGACTTTCAGGCCATCGACAATCAGATCGCCGCTGGTAATCTCTTCAAGCTTGTTAATGCAGCGTAGCAGCGTGGATTTGCCGGAGCCGGACGGCCCGATAATCACCACCACTTCACCCTGGTTAATTTTTAAATCGATATTGTGCAGCACCTGGGTTTGACCAAAGTGCTTGGAGACATTTTTAAATTCAATCACAGGATTTTCATCCTTCTTTCCAGACGACGCAGAACAAAGCTCAGAACGAGGGTAATGATCAGGTAAATCACCGCAACGGCGCTCCAGATCTCAAGCGCACGGAAGTTGCCCGCGATGATCTCCTGGCCCTGACGGGTCAGCTCGGCGACGCCGATAACGATAAACAGCGAGGTGTCTTTAATGCTGATGATCCACTGGTTGCCAAGCGGCGGCAGCATACGACGCAGCGCCAGCGGCAGGATCACGTGACGAATGGTTTCGCGCTTCGACAGCCCCAGCGCCAGGCCCGCTTCGCGAAAGCCCTTATGAATGGAGAGCACCGCGCCGCGGGTGATCTCCGCGATATACGCACCGGAGTTGATCATGATAGTGACCACTGCCGCGGTGAACGGGTCGATACGCAGGTCGTTAAACGCCATCGGCAGGGCGAAGTAGATAAACATCACCTGCACCACAATCGGGGTGCCGCGGATGATTTCGATGAAGACCAGTGCGATATGATTTGCAATCCAGCCGCCAAACGAGCGGGCGAAACCGGCCACCAGACCGATTATCAGACCGCCCACCAGACCGAGGACCGAAATCCATAAGGTCATTTTGGCGCCTTCAAGCAAGAGGGGAATGGCAGGCCAGATGGCGCTCCAGTCAAACTGCATGATGATTTCCTGTGTTACCGTGGTTCAAAAATAGCAGGGGCGAAGGCCGCCCCTGACTGATGATAACTGCTTAATAAGAATTATTATTTTGGCTCAGTGCCGAACCATTTTTTGTAGATTTCGTTATAGGTGCCGTTCTCTTTCAGGATTTTCAGCGCGCCGTTGACTTTGGTGCGCAGCTCGTCGCTGCCTTTCGGGAACGCGATGCCATACTGTTGGCCCGCCAGAGAATCACCTACCGCTTTGAACTGGCCGTTGCCTGCGGTTTTGATGAAGTAAAGGATGTTTGGCGTGTCGTGCAGCACGGCGTCAGCACGGTTGGTGCCAAGCTCCATGTACGCGTTGTCGATGTTCGGGAACTGACGCAGATCTTTCGTTTTGATGTTCGCTTTCGCGTAATCCACCGAGCCGGTACCGCTCTTCACGGCAACGACTTTACCGTCGAGATCTTTCACGCTTTTCACGTCGTTGTTATTTGCTTTTACCATCACCAGCAGGCCGCTGTTGTAGTAGCCGTCGGAGAAGTCGATCGCTTTTTTACGTTCGTCGGTAATGGTGATGCCAGCCAGCGCCAGGTCAACGTTTTTGGTTTGCAGCGCCGGAATAATGCCGCTAAAATCCATCGGTTTTAAGGTGTAGTCGAGCTTAAGCTCTTTAGCGATAGCGGCCCACAGGTCGACATCAAAGCCGACATACTTATCGCCTTGTTTAAATTCGAAGGGAACAAACGCGGTGTCGGTTGCTACAACCAGCTTATCCGCCGCCTGAGAAGAGACCGCAAAGGCCAGAGTCAGGGCTGCCAGGGAAACTTTAAAAACAGACTTCATAGCATTTCCTTTATTTATCCGCGGGGCGATCCCCGATAAGAACATAGCGCTGCATGAAAAAATCATGCCAGTTTTACAAGCCGCTGTTTTGAAAGGCAAGAAAAAAGTCCTTTTGCACAAATTGCGCGCTTTTTCAACAGTCATGCACCACAATGGCGCACCAAAATAGTGCGTCAGGGCGAGCCATCGGGTGGATAGCCTTTTTAGCCTGAAAAGCGGTGATAAAACAATCTCTGGTTAACGATTGTGTGAGGGGATTATTACAAATAGATAACGTTTGCGGTGGGAGAGGGCAAAAGCATGCCCCTTTATAGTGCAAAACCCCCTCCGCAAGGGAGGGGGCGTGATAAGTAAAGCGTCTGGTCGGTTATCGAATTATTCGATGTTCGATTCGATAAACCACAGGAATTTATCCAGGTCGCGGGACGCGGCGGTAAAGATATCAGCCGTGTCTTCGTCCTGTGCTTCGCTGATGGCTTTACGCACATCGTTGGCGACGATAGCGTAACGATCCGCCAGCTCTTTCAGGTGATCCTGAACGCTGTGGATGTCCAGCGGGTAGCTTTTCAGCGGAGTTTTGCTGTTGATCACCTGTGTGGTGCCCAGCGCCACGCCGCCCAGCTGTACAGCACGTTCAGCGATGGTATCCATATGACCAGTCAGCGCGGTACGGAAGCCGTCCAGCATTTCATGCACGCCAATGAAGTTAGCGCCGCGCATATTCCAGTGTGCCTGTTTAGTAATCAGCGACAAGTCAATGAAATTAACCACCTGGCGGTTTAACAGCTCGATGGTGGCCTTTTTGTCGCTGTCAACTACATCGTTACGCGTGTAGAGCAGATCGGAAGCCTTTGTTTTAACCAGTTTAGCGGTACCCATAATTTCATATCCTCTTGATGATTGTGTCCCAGGAAATTACGGAATTAAGTATAGCACCGTGTTTTGGTTTTGCTGGCGAGGCTGTACCTATCAAATAAATAGCAAGGGTGTGTTTGCTTTATTTTTGCTTAAGGAACAGATGGTTGTGTAATTTTGTAAGTATTTTTATAGCGCTAAAATCAGGGCGTGATTAATGACGAAGCGCGCGCGTAGATATTTTAAAAGCGAATGAGTCGCAACGCGGAAATATCTTAAAAGTGTCATAAAAGGTTATTCCGGCACAGCATCAACCGTGCCGGGAAATAATTATTTTTTTTAATCAATGTCGAGGCTTTTTATCTGCGTTTCACGTCTGAGCGTCAGCGTCGAACCGACAGAAGCGATAATAATCGACAGCAGCGCCAGCCATTGCACCAGTGTCAGCGTCTCGCCCAGAAAAATCATGCCGGTAAAGGCTGCCAGTGCCGGTTCCATACTCATTAGCGTACCGAATGTTCGCGTGGGCAAACGCGTCAGCGCCGTCATCTCCAGCGAGTAGGGTAGCGCGGTAGAAAGAATGGCGATTCCAATACCGGCGGGCAGCACTGACCAGTGCCAGAGCGCCTCGCCCGCCGCCGCCGCGCCGATGGGCACGAAAACGATAGCCGCAATCAGCGACCCGAGGGCGACGGTCGCCGGGCCGTGCTCCGCGCCCGCTTTCTGCCCGGCGATAATATAGATGGCCCAGCATACGCCCGCGCCCAGCGCACAGGCGGCGCCGAGCGGATCGACATGCGTGACGTCCTGTCCGAGCGGCAGCAGAAACCACAGCCCAAGCACCGCAAGCGCTACCCACAGAAAATCCACCGGACGCCGCGAGCCAAACAGCGCCACCGCCAGCGGGCCGGTAAACTCCAGCGCGACGGCGATACCCAGCGGCACGGTACGAATCGACAGATAAAAGAGATAGTTCATTGCGCCCAGCGCCAGACCGTAGACCAGCAGCGGCATACGCTGGCTGCGGGTAAAGCGCAACCGCCAGGGTTTAAACACCACGGCCAGAATCAGCGTGCCGAGCGCCAGACGCAGCGCGGTGACGCCAGGCGCGCCCACTACCGGGAACAGCGATTTGGCAAGCGAAGCGCCGCTCTGAATCGACGCCATCGCAACGATGAGCACAATAACGGGCAGCCAGAGAGGCGTTTTACGGGGTAACGTTGGCATCCTGCACCTGTAAAAGTTAAAGATAAGTAAATGCGATAGCTTACTGTATTTAACTCTCTGGTGGTTGAGCAATCATTGATAAACGCACCCGAAATAACCGGTATCATACTTCCGTCAGCGCAAAAAATGCGCAGTCGCGTTTAGGAATAATCCGGATGCAGTCGTGCGTAACCTGAGACGATAATGATTCCCGCCTGGTAAAATCCAGTGTTTTTAGCAGGATAGACGCGGGCGGAAACGTTCTGTTACAGGAAAGAGCGCATTAGACAACGCGAACAACAAAGAGTTTCCTGCTGGGTTTTGATATATTTAAATCTTAGGACTTACTTGAAGCACATTTGAGGTGGTTATGAAAAAAATTGCATGTCTTTCAGCACTGGCTTGTGTTCTGGCCGTTTCCGCAGGTTCTGCTGTTGCTGGCACCGCTACCGTTACTGGTGGCTACGCGCAGAGCGACGCTCAGGGCGTGATGAACAAAATGAACGGTTTCAACCTGAAATACCGTTATGAGTTCGACGACAGCAACCCGCTGGGCGTGATCGGTTCTTTCACCTACACCGAAAAAGACCGCACTGAAGATGGCGTATATGGTAAAAACCAGTACTACGGCATCACCGCGGGTCCGGCTTACCGTATCAATGACTGGGCAAGCATCTACGGCGTAGTGGGTGTTGGTTACGATAAAGCACAGGCTACCAACGGCACTGATAAAGCAGACACCAGCGACTACGGCTTCTCCTATGGCGCAGGTCTGCAGTTCAACCCGGTTCAGGACGTAGCTCTGGACTTCTCCTACGAGCAGAGCCGTGTGCGTAACACCGACATCGGCACCTGGATCGCAGGCGTGGGTTACCGCTTCTAATCACTTCGGTGATGAAAAAATCCGCCCACGGGCGGATTTTTTTTATCTGCGCATCATGCAGCGCATCGCATTTGCCGTATTAACGGGTACGCGCGTCAAACAGATCCGTACCGAGGTGATCATAGCTCACCTTGTTAAGTTTAAAGTTAGTGACAAACACCGGCCCCGCCTTTTGCCCGGAAATAAATTTATATTTCGGCGCAATCTCTTTCACTTTGATTCCCGTCCACTGAACAAAAAAGCTCAGGAAATCATTGGCTGAACGCCGCGCTTTGATAATGCGGTGGGCTTTGTCATCGCTCGACAACACCATAAACGGCACCTGGAAATTCTGCTGAAATTTATCGTCGTGCGCCAGGTACTGCACCGCCTTGCCGCGCTCTTTGATGGCAAGCCCGTGATCGGAAAAGTAAACCATTGAGAAGCTCTGCCCGCTGTTTTGCAACTGCTGGTACAGCTTGCTTAGCAGGTCGTCGGTCTGACGAATGCTATAGAGATAGCAGGATGTCTCTTTCGACTGCACAAACTCGTCATATTTGCCCTGGGTGCGGTCGCAGGCCTGGGGGTGTGAGCCCATCAGGTGCAGCACGATAAGCTGGGGCTGCGGGCGTTGCGTTGCCAGCACCTGAGCCGTCATCTTCAGCAGCGCTTCATCGCGCGTGTTTTTATCCGCCTCGAAATCGCCGCTTTTTAAGAAATGCACTTCATCGGCGCGCTTAGCGATGCTGGCGATGGCAGTGTCATATTCGCCAATCTGCCCCTGGTTGGAGAACCACCAGGTCTGAAAACCGGCGCGGTTAGCGAGCGTGACGAAGTTATCCTGATATTGCGGTTTATTATCGACGACGCGGTTAAGCGTCAGCCCCAGTGATTTCTGTGTTGACCCGCTGGCGGCGATGTAATCGGTAAAAAGGTAGCCATTGACGTGGCTTGCAAACGGGCTGTTATCCCACTGGCCGCCAAAGGCGCCTACCGCGTCGCGGCGCACGCTCTCGCCTATCACCACCACATAGGTGTGATATTTCGGTGCGACCGCCAGCACATTCCAGGAGTCTTTCATTCTGGAGAGGGCCTCCATGCGTTGCTGCTCCTCCAGTACTTCGCGGTTATTCACCACCACATCTTTCACAAAGCGAAACACCGGATAGCCGCTGTCTTTCAGGGCGAAAACGCCGCCGTAAAGCTGGTTTTGCACTGGCGTAACGAAAAAACTCACCACGCTGACCGCAAGGCAGAGGCTGTCGAACGGCTGCCAGCGCGAGGGTGCCTGCGGTGTGCGGCGCAACGCGATAATGCCGAGCGTAAAAATAAACAGCGACACCAGATAGCTGTACCACGGGAAAATCGTCAACAGCTCCGTCGACTCTTCCATATTCGTGGCGTGCAGGGCCAGCAGCGTATTGAAGTTCGGCGCGCCGTAGGTCTGACCGAAAGGGAAATAGAGCCCGGCCACCAGAGAGCAGACGGCTAAAAGGCCTTTCTGCGCGCGCGGCGCGGTTTTCCACAGCAGCAGCAGCACGCAGCAAAACGCGATGGCATACAGCAGGCTGAATTCATAACCCAGAGCGAAATTAATTAATAACGATTGCAGAAAATAGAAGCCAATCCACGGATCGAGAGCGATGCCGCGCGCAGCAAGAGTATTTTTTAGCGTTAGATTCATAGTACGGATTCAACGAAACGCCATGCGTAAACCCTGGCGTCAAGGGTATTCGCCCGTCAGAGTGCTGGACCAGAAGGGAGGGAGATCCGCATTCGGTATCGTCGTAAGAGCAGGGCTGCAAGAAGATAGAGCCGCACGAAAAGAATAGCAACGGGGGGAAACCAACTAGTTTGCGAGAAAGGCTGCAAATTTCGCCAAAAGAGAGGTTAAAGCCAACGTGAGGAGCGCCAGGGCTCAGGATAACGCAAAAAAATGACAAAAAAATGGCAAGCGCGTGGGAAAGGGGAGCGGGTTATTGTTGCCCGTTATCATCCTGCCCCGGCTGGGGTTTGGGATTAAACATATCGCACAGCATATTCAGCAGCCGCAGCCGCACCTGAAAGGGGGAGTGAGTAAACATGTTCAGACACCTCATTAATTCGTTCATACCACACCTCCGCGTCTCACAGTCAGTAAACATCACGACTGTTCGCATTACATACAGATATAGCACAGGCTATGTTATATAGCTATGGCTAACGCGTTAATTTTTTGTGCTCGTGAATCTGTGGTTTACAATGGCCCGCAAACAGCGTTAACCGTATCGCGCCACTGTAATGAGGAAGTATCAATGAGCCGTCGGGCAGGTAAGCAGAGCAGCATGAAAGTGACGCAGCTGGTCAATGTCGAAGAACATGTGGAAGGCTTTCGCCAGGTACGTGAAGCCCACCGCCGCGAACTTATCGACGATTATGTCGAGCTGATTTCCGATCTCATTCGGGAGGTGGGCGAAGCGCGTCAGGTAGATATGGCGGCGCGTCTTGGTGTTTCGCAACCAACCGTTGCGAAAATGCTCAAGCGTCTTGCCTCTGTAGGGCTGATTGAGCAGATCCCGTGGCGCGGCGTGTTTCTGACGCCGGAAGGCGAAACGCTGGCGCAGCAGAGCCGTGAACGACATCAAATCGTCGAGAACTTCCTCCTGGCACTCGGCGTTAACCCGGATACCGCACGACGCGACGCCGAAGGGATGGAGCACCATGTCAGCGAAGAGACGCTTGAGGTCTTTCGTCGTTTCAGCCAGCAAAACGGGTTCGAATAATCATGTTACTTCGCCTCGCGCGTCCTTTTCTGCATGACCGGTTTTTCCAGCTTTTATTAATTACCGGCGTGATCCTCTCCTTTTTTGTGCCTTTCGCGCCGCGCGAGTGGCCGCAGGCCGTCGACTGGCGCACCATCATTACCCTTGCCGGGCTGATGATGTTGACCAAAGGCGTTGAACTGAGCGGCTATTTCGACGTGCTGGGCCGCCGTCTGGTGCGGCGCTTTTCGACAGAGCGCAGCCTGGCGCTCTTTCTGGTCTGCGCCGCCGCACTGCTCTCCACTTTTTTAACTAACGACGTGGCGCTGTTTATCGTGGTGCCGCTGACGCTGACACTGAAAAAACTCTGTGCCATTCCGGTTAACCGCCTCATTATTTTTGAAGCGCTGGCCGTGAATGCCGGTTCGCTGCTGACGCCTATCGGCAACCCGCAAAATATTCTCTTATGGGGCCGCTCGGGCCTCGCGTTTGGAGAATTTATTCTGCACATGGCACCGCTTGCGCTGGCGCTGATGGCGAGCCTGCTGCTGCTCTGCTGGTTTTGCTTTCCGGGCAAGGCGCTGCATTATCAGTCGCATGATAAACAACACGAGTGGCAACCGCGCCTGGTCTGGAGCTGCCTTGCGTTCTACATCGTGTTTTTAACCGCGCTGGAACTGAATGTCGCGCTGTGGGGGCTGGCGCTGGTGGCGGTGGGGTTCCTGCTGGTGGCGCGCCGGGTGCTTATCAGCATTGACTGGAGCCTGCTGCTGGTCTTCGTGGCGATGTTTATCGATGTGCATCTGCTGACCAAACTGCCTGCGCTCACGTCCAGTTTGCATCATGTTTCGCAACTGCCGCCCGCAGGCCTGTATGCGCTGGGCATCGGCCTGTCGCAGTTTATCAGCAACGTGCCCGCGACCATTTTGCTGCTCAACTATGTACCGCCGACGACGCTGCTCGCCTGGGCGGTCAACATCGGTGGATTCGGGCTCCTGCCAGGCTCGCTCGCGAACCTGATTGCGCTGCGTATGGCCGCTGACCGCCGCATCTGGTGGCGCTTTCATCTCTACTCGCTGCCGCTCTTACTGTGGTCGGCGCTGGTGGGGTATGCACTGCTGTGGGGACTGTTTCTCAGATAATGCTAATTTGTCAGTTTTTCCTGGCAAATGTATAGACTGCTCCTAAGTTTAGTAAACGGTATTTTGTGATGGTGTTAACTTACAGGACTGTTGCTGAACTATGGCGGAAAACCACAATAACAACGCTGACGAAGAGAAACGTCAGGATCAACAAGACGATAACAGCAAAAACGAGGATAACGGCAAGGGCAAGGGGAAAGGCGAGGGGGAAACCCGCAAGCGCCCCGGTAAAAAGCCGCTGATTATTCTCGGTATTGTTGTTGTCATTATGGTTATCGGGGCCATCATCTGGTGGTTTATGACCCGAAACCTTGAAACCACTGACGATGCCTTTATTGAAGGCGATGCCGTGACCGTCGCGCCGAAAGTGGCGGGGTATGTCACGGAACTGCGCGTGAAAGATAACCAACGGGTGAAAAAAGGCGATCTGCTGGTGGTTATCGACCCGCGCGACGCCACCGCACAGCGCGATCAGGCACAGGCGCAGTTGTCGCTTGCCGAGTCGCAGCTCCATCAGGCGCAGGCGCAACTGGCGCTCGCCAAAGTGCAATACCCGGCCCAGCGCGATCAGGCCAAAGCGCAGGTGCTGCGCGCCCAGGCGGAGCTTGCCAACGCCCGCGCCGAATATCAGCGCCAGCGCGGTGTTGACCCGCGCGCCACCTCGAAACAAAACATCGACGCCGCCAACGCCCAGCTGCGCAGCGCCGAAGCGGGCCTTGCTAACGCGCAGGCGCAGCTGGAAGTGGCCGAGCAGGTGCAACTGCAAATTCGTCAGCAGGAAACCAATGTCGAAGCGCGCCAGAGCCAGGTGGAACAGGCCCGGGCGCAGTTAAAAACGGCCGAGCTGAATCTCTCTTATACCGAAGTGCGCGCGCCGTTCGACGGCTATGTCACGAAGCGTAATGTCCAGAATGGTATGCTGGTGCAGGCGGGCAGCGCGCTCTTTTCGATCGTCTCGCCGGATATCTGGGTGGTGGCGAACTTTAAAGAGTCGCAGCTTGAGCGGATGCGGCCCGGCAATAAAGTCGAGATCTCCGTAGATGCGTTCCCCGACCTGGAACTTGAGGGCCATGTCGAGAGCATTCAGCAGGGCAGCGGCTCGCGCTTCTCGGCGTTCCCGGCGGAAAACGCCACCGGCAACTTTGTGAAAATCGTTCAGCGCGTGCCGGTGAAAATCGTTATCGACAAAGGGCTTGAGAACTGGAACCAGCCGCTACCGCTGGGGCTGTCCGTCGAGCCTGAGGTGACGGTGGAATGAGCGAGCAGGCCCACAGCGGCTGGCGTCCGGCCAGCAACCCCTGGTCCGTCGCGATCGTCGTGACGATCGCGGTGTTCATGGAAATTCTCGACACCACTATCGTTAACGTGGCGCTGCCGCACATCGCCGGGTCGCTGTCGTCGAGCTATTCCGAATCGACGTGGGTCCTGACCTCGTATCTGGTGGCGAACGGCATCGTGCTGCCGCTGTCGGCGTTTTTCAGCCGGCTGTTCGGGCGCAAACAGTTTTTCCTGATTTGCATCGTGATGTTTACCGTCTGCTCGTTTCTGTGCGGCATCGCCACTGAGCTCTGGCAAATTATTCTGTTTCGTATTTTGCAGGGCTTTTTCGGCGGCGGCCTCCAGCCGACGCAGCAGTCGGTGCTGCTCGATTACTTCAAGCCGGAAGATCGCGGCAAGGCGTTCGGGCTTTCTTCCATTGCGATTATCGTCGCACCGGTGCTTGGCCCGACGCTCGGCGGCTGGATAACCGATAACTACTCCTGGCGCTGGGTCTTTTTCATCAACATTCCGGTCGGCATCGTCTGCGTGCTGGCGGTCTATCAGTTGCTGGAAGATCCGCCGTGGGAGAAAAAGTCCGAAGAAAAAATCCCGGTCGACTGGACGGGCATCGGGCTGATTGCGCTGGGTCTCGGCTGCCTGCAGGTGATGCTCGATCGCGGTGAAGACGAAGACTGGTTCGCGTCCGATTTTATCCGCACCTTCGCGGTGCTGACGCTTATCGGGATTGTCGGCGCGATTTACTGGCTCATCTATACCCGCCGTCCGGTGGTGGATCTGCACTGCGTGCGGGATAAAAACTTCGCCGTCTCCAGCGTGCTGATGGCGGGCATGGCGCTGATCCTCTACGGCAGCTCGGTCGTTATTCCGCAGCTGGCGCAGCAGGATCTCGGCTACACCGCCACCTGGTCGGGGCTGATACTCTCGCCCGGCGCGGTGCTGATTGTCTTTACCATCCCGATTGTGCTGAAGCTGATGCCGCTGGTGCAGACCCGCTGGATCATCGCGTTCGGCTTCCTGTGCCTTGGCGTGTCGTTTTTCTGGTCACGCAATCTGGTGCCGAACGTTGATTTCGAAACGCTAATGCTGATGCGCAGCGCGCAGTCAATCGGGCTTGGCTTTCTGTTTGTGCCGCTTACCACGATTGCGTTTATTACCATTCCGCAGCGGCTTAACGCCGACGCGGCGGCGTTGTTTACGATGTTCCGCAATGTCGCAGGCTCGATAGGGATTTCGCTCTCCACCGCCGCGATTACCGAACGTTCGCAGGTGCAGAGCGCCCATCTGAGCGCGCACATGACGCCTTTTGACGAACAGTTCCAGCAGGCGATACGCAGCGGCGCCGAGGCGGTGCGCAATTTCACCGCCCAGCTCGGCGACCCGACCGGCATCGCCACCGGGCAGCTTTATAAAACCATGATTGCCCAGTCGCGCATCCTTGCGTATGTTGACGTGTTCACGATGCTGAGTGTGGTGGCGATCCTATTGATTCCGTTTTGTTTATTGCTTTCGCCCATCAAGAGCGAAGGCTCCGCAGGAGCACATTAATATGTCCGGGAGAGTGACCTTCCCCTTTACGCTTACGGCGCTGGCGCTGCTGCTGGCAGGCTGCGCGGTTGGCCCCGATTACCAACGGCCGGAGCCCGTAACGCCGGGCGCTTTCGGCGAAACCGCCCGGCAGAACGCGCCGGATGTGGCCTCGAAGGCGCGCAGCACCGCGCCGGATCCGCGCTGGTGGCGCACGTTTAAATCGCCGCAGTTGGACAGCCTGATCGAGCGCGCCATCGCCGGTAACTTATCGCTACAGCAAACGGTGCTGCGTATCGCCGGGGCCCGTGAACAGATAAACCAGGCGGGCGGCGCGTTTTTCCCGGCGGTCAACGGCAACGTGCGCGCCACGCGCCAGCAGCTCGGTCTCGAAGGCGAGCTGAAATCGCATGACGTCTATGGCCAGCTTGATGCGGTCGATCCGCAAATCAGTTCCGCGCTCGGGCCGCTGACGCAGCCGATTAACCTCTATCAGGGCAGCTTTGACGCGCAGTGGGAAATTGACCTGTGGGGTAAAGTGCGCCGCCAGGTGGAGGCCGCAGACGCGCAGCAAAAAGCGGCCATTGAGCAGCGCAACGACGCGCTGGTCTCGCTGGAAGCCGAAGTGGCGCGCGCCTGGCTGCAACTGCGCGGCGCGCAGAGCATTCTCGCCACCATGAATGAGCAGATCGCCTCAGCGCAGCAGACGCTGGAGCTGACGGAAAGCCGCCAGCAAAGCGGGCTGTCGCCGCAGCTGGATGTGGAAAACGCCCGCGCCCAGCTTGGTTCGCTCCAGGCGCAACTGCCGCAGTATCAGGCGCAGGAGCGTCAGGCGATGAACGGGCTGGCGGTGCTGCTTGGCAAGCCGCCGGGCGCGCTTGATGCAGAATTGCAGGCCGCGCAGCCGTTACCACCGCTGCCGGAAATCGTGCCGGTGGGCATTCCCTCAACGCTCGCGCGCCGTCGCCCGGACGTGCGTGAAGCCGAAGCACGGCTCCACGCCGCAACCGCGCAAATCGGGGTATCCGTAGCGCAGCTCTTCCCGAGCCTGTCGCTCTCGGGCCAGTTCGGGATGCGTAACAGCGAAACCAGTTACCTCACCGACTGGAGCAGCCACTTTTACAGCTTCGGCCCGCAGGTTTCGATTCCCATCTTCCAGGGCGGGCGACTGGTCTCCAGCGTGAAACTTGCCCGCGCGGAGCAGGGCGCGGCGGCGTTGCAGTATCGCCAGACGGTGCTGACGGCGTTAAGCGATGTGGAAAATGCGCTGGTCAGCTACCGCACCGACCAGCAGCGCGAGGCAGGGCTTGAGAAAACCCTGGAGGCGTTGAAAACCTCATTCGATCTGGCGAGCGACAGCTACCGTAAAGGCATCGCCACGTTTATTGACGTGCTCGACGCCCAGCGCCAGCTGGCACAGGCCGAGCAGCAGCGCGCGCAGGCGCGGGTGCAAAGCAGTCTCGATCTGGTCGCGCTCTATAAAGCACTCGGCGGCGGCTGGGAGCCTTATCAGAACGTGCGTCTGCCGGACTACGACGTGTTTGGCCCCGCGCCGCGCGGCTAGGGCATTCAAAGCCAATAAAAAACCCCGCGGGCAGTGATGCGCGCGGGGTTTTTTTTATCGCCTTGCGGCAGATTAGTTCAGACGGACCGGCATACCGGAACGGTTCTGTACCGCCTGTTCAACGACGTTCTGATCGACATCGCTCTGGCTGGTGACGGTGGTCACCGCTTTGGTCAGCGTAATCGGCACCAGTTCGTTGTTGTTGATCTGATCTTCGCTGGTGGAAAGCGGGTTATGCACCTCGATGTAACGGCTGCCATCTGGCTCGGTGGTCGCTTTCACCGGCTCGTTGACAAACTGTACGCGGGTGCCGACCGGCACGTTCTCAAACAGGAATTTAATGTCTTCGTTACGCAGACGCACGCAGCCGTGGCTCACGCGAAGGCCGATACCGAAGTTAGCGTTAGTACCGTGAATAGCGTACAGGCGACCGATGTAGAGCGCGTAGAGGCCCATCGGGTTATCCGGGCCAGCCGGTACCACCGGCGGCAGCGGTTCGCCCGCGGCCGCGTATTCCGCGTGCATCTTGGCGGTTGGCGTCCAGGTCGGGTTCGCGCGCTTGCGCTCCACTTTGGTCACCCAGTTGATCGGGGTGTCTTTACCGAGCTGACCGATACCAATCGGCAGCACGATAACGGTGTTGGTGCCTTTCGGGTAGTAATACAGACGCATTTCGGCGCTGTTAATCACAATCCCTTCATGCGGCGTATCCGGCAGGATCAGCTGCTGAGGAATGTTCAGAATGGTGCCGCCTTTCGGCAGATACGGGTCAACGCCCGGGTTGGCTTCCAGCATGTTGGAAAGCCCCATCTGATACTGAGCGGCGAAATCTTCCAGCGGCAGCGTATTGCCATCCGGGATCGTCACTACCTGGTTTTCACCCACCAGACGGCTACCGTCGGTCGGCAGAGGATAAGTCACCGCAGAGGCGGATTTACAAAACCCGACGACTGCGAAGGCTGCCACTAAAAGCGTGCGTAATTTCATCTTCATGTTATGCAAATATCGTTGCCAGACCGGCCGTTAGAGTGAACGAAACAATACAGGGAGCGCATTATATGTGCATTCTCCGTGGCAGGGAATTGAGTTGTGTGCTTATTCACATTTTTTTCCCATTCCTGAGTCAGTGTAGTCAGTCCATTGACGGGGGAAATAAATTCGGAGTTATGGCATAATGCGTTGTTTATCACACATCTTACCCAGGAATTACGCGTGTTAGTTACCAGCAACGTCACCATGCAGTTCGGCAGTAAGCCGCTGTTTGAAAACATTTCCGTCAAGTTTGGCGGCGGCAACCGTTACGGTCTGATTGGCGCCAACGGGAGCGGCAAGTCCACTTTCATGAAAATCCTCGGCGGCGATTTACAGCCGAGCGCGGGCAACGTTTCGCTCGACCCTAACGAACGCATCGGTAAGCTGCGCCAGGATCAGTTCGCGTTTGAACAATATACCGTGCTGGACACCGTAATCATGGGTCACAGTGAGCTGTGGGAAGTGAAGCAGGAACGCGATCGCATCTACAGTCTGCCGGAGATGAGCGAAGAGGACGGCTATAAAGTGGCCGATCTCGAAGTGAAATATGGCGAAATGGACGGCTACAGCGCGGAATCCCGCGCGGGTGAGCTGTTGCTGGGCGTCGGTATTCCGCTGGAGCAGCACTACGGCCCGATGAGCGAAGTCGCCCCTGGCTGGAAGCTGCGTGTCCTGCTGGCGCAGGCGCTGTTCTCCAACCCGGATATCCTGCTGCTCGACGAACCGACGAACAACCTGGACATCGACACCATTCGCTGGCTGGAGCAGACGCTGAACGATCGCGACAGCACCATGATTATTATTTCGCACGACCGTCACTTCCTGAACATGGTCTGCACCCACATGGCGGATCTCGATTACGGCGAGCTGCGCGTTTATCCGGGCAACTACGACGAATACATGACCGCGGCGACCCAGGCGCGCGAGCGTCTGCTGGCGGACAACGCCAAGAAAAAAGCCCAGATTGCGGACCTGCAGTCGTTTGTGAGCCGCTTTAGCGCCAACGCTTCGAAATCCCGTCAGGCGACGTCCCGTGCCCGCCAGATTGATAAAATCAAACTGGAAGAGGTGAAAGCCTCCAGCCGTCAGAACCCGTTTATCCGCTTCGAGCAGGATAAAAAGCTGTTCCGCAACGCGCTGGAAGTGGAGGCCATGACCAAAGGCTTCGATAACGGCCCGCTGTTTAAAAACGTCGGTCTGCTGCTGGAAGTGGGCGAGAAGCTGGCTATCCTCGGCGCCAACGGCGTGGGTAAATCCACCATGCTGAAAACGCTGGTGGGCGAACTGCAGCCGGACAACGGCACCGTGAAATGGTCCGAGAACGCGCAGATTGGCTACTACGCGCAGGATCACGAATATGAGTTCGACAATGATCTCACCGTTTTCGACTGGATGAGCCAGTGGAAGCAGGAAGGTGATGACGAACAGGCGGTACGCAGCATTCTTGGACGTCTGCTGTTCAGCCAGGACGACATTAAAAAGCCCGCCAAAGTGCTCTCCGGTGGTGAAAAGGGCCGTATGCTGTTCGGCAAGCTGATGATGCAAAAACCGAACATTCTGGTGATGGACGAACCGACCAACCACCTGGATATGGAATCGATCGAATCGCTGAACGCCGCGCTGGAGATGTACCAGGGCACGCTGATTTTCGTCTCCCACGACCGTGAATTCGTCAGCTCTCTTGCGACCCGCGTGATTGAAATTACCCCGGAACGCGTGGTGGATTTCTCCGGCGGCTACGAAGATTATCTGCGCAGCAAAGGCATCGAATAACGATTCGCCGCATTAAAACAATAACGGGTAGTCAGATGACTACCCGTTTTTTTCGTCAGGTTTCAGAATCGCAATAATCGATTAATAATCGTGCAGATCGTAATACCCTTCGATGCGGCCATGATTCACAAAGCGATCGGTAAAGATCTCATTATCGTCGCTGGAGATTTTAGCACCGCTATGGTTAGTGACTTTATGTGAGCGCAGCGTGATCGTATCGTAGGAATAGAGCGAACCTTCGTTATCCAGCGTATTAACCGCCTCAATCGACAGCCCGTTGCGACCGTTGATATAACCGTGGTTTTCATTCTCGAACGATTTTGCCGCGTAAATTGCGATTTTATCGCCGGTAGAGATGCTGCCTTTGTTGGAGAATGTGCTGCTATTAAGGTTAATCGCCCCGGTCGCTTTGATGGTGCCGTCGTTTGAGAAATTGTCGGCAGCGTTGATGTTAATATTTCCTGCTTTCGATTCCACGGAGCCGTGGTTATTGACATAGAAATCGTCATCCGCGTTAACCGTAATATCGCCGGTTGCCGCAATATGACCGTTACCGACATCAAACGTATCGCCCTGCAGATAGATCTTATTACCTTTCACTGTCCCTTTGTCATTATTGAAATACCCGCTGCTGACCGTAACAGCGTTACCGGCGATAGTTCCTCCCTCGGTAAATAAACCTGCGCTGTTATCAATCTTGTCGGCGACAATATCCAGCTGTCTGGCGCTAAAAATGCTACCTGCGGTATTGGATAATGTTTTGGTATCCAGCGTCATATTCCCGATGGCCGCAAGAGTGCCCTGTTCGTTATCCAGCGAATGGGATGCATAGGCATCCAGCGCGCCTTGCGCATAGATTTTGCCGCGGTTGCGAATGTCATGAGTCTGAAGCCGTGTGTCGGTTCCACTGCTGATAAGCCCGTCTTTTTCGTTTTCCAGCTTATCGCTCACAATCGTCAGCGCCTGCTGCGCCTGAATCAGATCCTGGTTATTGAGTTTTCCTGCGGAAATAGACACCGTATTGGCGCTTATTTCGCCGCGGTTATTCAGCGTTCCGGCGCTTATCGTGAGGTCATCATTGCCTGTGATACGGCTGCCGTTGGTAATATCACCCGCAGCGATGTTGATACTGCCGCTCGCAATAATACCCCTGCCATTATTATCCAGCGTATTGCCGTGCGTGTTAATATTAATGTCTTTAGCAGTAATCAGGGCGTTGTTATTGTTATCAAGCTTGCTGCTGGCGATGGCGAGATTACGTTCGGCCTGAAGGCGGCCATTATCGTTATCGACATCATGCTGATTGGTATCGATCAGCAAATCGGTATTCGCAGAAATAATATTGTTGTTTTCGAGCTTACCGTCTACTGAAATAGAAATGTCCTGCGCCGCGGTAGAGATAATGCCGTTGTTGCGTACCCCTACGCCGTTTTCCGTACCAATAAGTTGAATCTTATTGGCATACATCCCCCCAAGACTGGACACATCCAGTGCCAGGGATGGCTCGTCGCTAAAGAGATCCGGCAGGATTTTCTTCGTATTCAGCGTTTTATAATTAACTTTATTGGTGCCGGTGACGATACGCAGTTCGCGCGCCGTCAACTGTGCGTTAATAACCGCGGAGCGGGAGATGAGATCGGTGTAGTCCGTTCCACGATCGTCCATCCCTTTGCCGGTAATCACGATTTTGCCATCAGTGACCTTAAAGTTGCTGACTTTGCCGGCGGTCATGTCAACGGTGCCGGTGACCAGCGTTGAGCGACTGGTATTAATGAAACCGCAGCCGTCACAGGTAATACCCGACGGGTTGGCGATAATGACCGCCGCTTTTTTTCCTGCGACTTCCACCATGCCGTTTAACTGACTGGGGCTGGATGACGCCACTTCGTTTAAAATGACGCTGGCGCTACCGTGTGACATATTCGCGTTGCCGTTGACGTTGCCCGCAAGCGTCGTGTTACTGCTGCCGGCACCGTTATTGAGCACGACACCCGCGCTGTTAACGTCGAACTGTTTGTAGTAGTTATGGGAAACGCCGCCACTGGAAGGGGCGCTCACATCCACGATCGTCGCACCATTACCCGCAACATTGACTGTGGTATCAGGCGATTTTTGTTGATCGACCACAATGGCGGCATTCGCGTAAGTCACCATTCCGAGCGCCATCCAGGTGCCCAGGCAAAGCGCGCTGATGCGATATTGTGGCGACGATACAGACATTTTCATAAATAATCCTTCATTTAACAGAAAATAAAATAGCCTGCCGCCTTAATTGCAGGCAGACCGGTTTTTCTCTTACTGAGAAACAGGAAAAACACTATGGCGCGCTGGTTATTCCGCGCAAAAATAAGCAGTAATGAAATGAGTCGGGGATATTCCTCCACACTCCATGTGGGTGATTAAAACGCACTTGCGTAATAACGATAATGTAAATGCGGCCTTTCGCCTTATTTTCTTAATCATGGCGTCATGGGTAAAAAGCAAAAGGCCGCTGCAAGTTCCAAAAAAAGTACCAGAAAAGCACTGGCGGTGACGGTAACAAAGAGATTTTACCAAGTCAGATGGTTAATACCGATGGGTAGGGGGCAGTTAAATGTTTTTACTTATCAATCAATGACTCATTGAAAGTTATCAGATAAATGAATAATTTTTGAAAAGGATATTTATAATATTTTATTGATTTTTATAAAGATAATGGAGGTTTAGCTCGTTGAGTGAAGCACGAAGAAAAGTCTGATTCCGGATGATGTATCGTCGTGAATAATCACCGAGATTAATAACAAAAATAAAATGTGACGCACCGACACACTTTTTCGTCGTCATTATGTTTTTGGATATTTATGCCGAATGAATTAATTTATTATGCCGTCATTAATAATGGAATTAACATGACGCCGCGCGTTATTCAAAAAAACAAAAAAAACGCCGCAGCAACATAGCGGCGGCGTAAGGATAACAGCGGTTTGTGACGTATTAGCGCGTCCAGCGCTGCCCGGGTTGACCGTTGATATAGAGTGTACGGCGCTCATTTTCAGGCAGCGTCACGTCAATGGCCTGCCACGCGGGCTGGTAATCGCCGGTTGTCGAGAACGTCAGGTGAATAGCGTCGGCGCTGCATTGCATCTGCCAGTTCACCCACAGCGCGTTCCCCTCGCGATAGCCCCAGCTTTCGCCGTCATCCTCAAACAACAGGCCCGCACTTTGGCCGCTGCCCGGCAACGGGTAGAGCTTCAGCTCGCGCGCGTCGTCGCGCTGCGCATCCACATGACGCAGGCGTGCGCTAAGCGGCAGGCCGCTGCCTGCGCGCACCAGCAGCGGCAGACGTTCCAGCGGCGCGTCCAGCGTCACCCACTGGCCGCCGGCATACCACTGGCCCGTGTGGAAATCGTACCAGCCGTGGTCATTCGCAGGCAGCCAAAGCGTGCGGTTGCGCGCGCCTGGCTCCACCACGCTCGCTACCAGCACGTCGCGCCCCAGCATAAACTCGTCGCATTCGCGGAAGGTCTGCGGGTCGTGTTCGTGGTCGAGGAACGTCGGGCGCAGCATCGGCTCGTCATCGGCATGCGCCTGCCACAGCAGCGTGTAAAGATAAGGCAGCAGACGGTAGCGCAGTTCAATGGCGCTGCGAATAGCGGGCGTTACCGCCGGGTACATCCACGGCTCGTTAACGGTATGATCGTCATTCCACGAGTGAATCGTAAAGCGCGGATGCATCACGCCGTTCTGTACCCAGCGCACGAAGAGTTCCGCGTCCGGTTTATCGCCGGAGAAACCGCCGACATCGTGGCCGACGTTGTAGAGCCCTGACAGGCTCATGCCAAGCCCCATGCGAATGTTGTAGCGCAGCGTCTGCCAGCTGGTGCGGTTATCGCCGCTCCAGGTCTGTACGTAGCGCTGCATCCCGGCGCAGCCGGAGCGTGAAATCAGGTATGCGCGTTTCTCTGGTGCGAAGGCCTGCTGGGCTTCCATCGAGGCGCGCATCATCAGGAGCGGCATCACCGGACGGATATGTTTAATGGCTACCGGCTCGCCGAAGCCGTGGCAGCGCGCTTCGCCATCCCAGACTTCATATTCGTTATTGTCATTCCAGGTGGAGTCGATGCCCATCTCCAGCAGCTGGGTGGTGACGCCGTTCTGCCACCAGGCGATGGTCGCCGGGTTAGTGAAATCGAGATGTGAGCCTTCGTCATCCCAGAAGCTGGAGCGCTCCGGCGCGTCGGTTTCGGAATCGCGGATAAACAGCCCCTGCTGTGCGACCTCCTGATAGCGCGGGTGATCCTGCAACAGACAGGGCTTGATGTTGGCGGCAAGCTTCAGCCCGGCGTCATGGAACGCGGCGCTCATCGCTTTTGGCTGCGGCACTTTGTCGTAGTTCCAGTTAAAGACATAGCGCTTGTTATTGATGGAGGTGTAACCCGACGAGAGCTGGAAGGAGTCGCACGGGATCGCGTGTTCTTCACACAGGCGAATAAAATTCATCAACTGGTTCTGCGCATCCGGCGCGTCGGTGTAATGCATCGTTGAGCCGCTGTAGCCGAGGCTCCATTTCGGGCCGAACAGCGTTTTACCGGTCAGGCGCACAAAGGCTTTGGTGACATCCAGCACACGCGGGCCGACGAACAGGTAGTAATCGATATCGCCCGCCTCGGCCTGCCAGCGGCGGTAGGGGAGGTGATAGTTGTCTATCTCATTACCGAGATCGAGCCAGCAACTGCTCAGGTTGTCGTAAAACAGGCCAAAACTCACCTGCGCGCGGCGGGTAATGGTAAACGGAATATGTTTATACAGCGGATCGGTGCTGGCGGCGTTATAGCCCATCGCGTCCAGGTTACGCATTTCGAAGCGGCGGCCGGTGCGCTCCAGGTTGCCCGCTTTTTCGCCCAGCCCGTAATAGCGGTCGTCTTTCTGGCGGCGCTGATAGTGCGCCACGCCGTCGCCATGCGCGTTGATAAGATAAGCGCTGGTGGGGCGATCGCTGGTAAGAAACTGCCACTGGCCGTTATCGTCGCGGTAATGCCACTCCAGCCACAGCGGCTGATGCACCGTTACGCGCAATTTATCGCTGCTGATGACGAGGCGCTCCGGCGTTTCGTCAAGCGTAAAACCGGGCAGGCTAAAGCCGTCGAGACTGTCGCGCGGGCGGCCTTCCCACGGCGTGTCGTCGGAAGGTGCAATGCTCCACGTGCGGTTAAGCGCATACGCGCCGCGGCGTTTCACCGCCACGCGGAACAGGCCCGGCTCCAGCACCCACAGGCAGAGCGTATGGGCATCATCGACGGTCAGCTCGACGTGGTGGTCGTCGGCATGGGTGAATTTCCAGTGTTTGAGGGTTTTCATCAACATCTCCCTATGAAGCGCGCTTGTTGCGGCGCTCGGCAATAAAGGCAACCAGGAACACAGCGCCAATCAGGTCAAAGAACCCCATGGCGACAAACAGTGGGTTGAAGCCGATTTTGTCGGCGGTCACCCCGATAATCAGTGAGAACAGGAAGCTCGCAATCCAGGCGCAGGAGCCGCGCATCCCGTTTACCGTGGCCATCTGGCCGCGATCGAACGATTCCACCACCAGCGCGCTCAGCATGCAGGAGATAATCTGATGCCCGAAGCCGCCGATGGAGATAAGAATGATGGTGATGTACGGGTCTTTGGTAATGGTGACAATCGCGAGCGACACCATGAGAAACGCGCCGGTCACCGAGCTTGCGACCACCGAGTTGATCTGTGTACAGCCAAAGACGCGCACATACAGCTTCGTGAGATAACCGCTTGCGACAGAGCCTAAATCGGCGGCGAGAAACGGCAGCCAGGCGAACATGGCAATCTGCTTAAGATCCATGCCGTGTTCTTTAGCGAGATACAGCGGCACCCAGAAGCTCATTACCGCCCAGGCGGGTTCGGCCATAAACGCCGGGATGGCGATGCCGTAAAAGCGTTTGTTTTTGGCGACGGTTTTCAGCGCGGTGAAGAAGGGCAGGCGCACCGGCGGCGGCTCGTTATCCTGGCGAATGAAGACCAGCTCCTCCTGGCTCAGGCGCGGGTGTTTTTCCGGGTTGTGATAAAAGAGCCACCACAGCACCACCCAGGCCAGCGCCAGCACGCCGGTAAACAAAAACGCGCCCTGCCAGCCGAAGGAGATATGCGCGAAGTAAATAATCGGCGGTGCGAGCATCGCGCCGATGGAGAACCCGACGCCCGCCCAGCCTGCGGCGACCGGACGCTCTTTTTTCGGGAACCATTCGCCGAGCGTTTTGGCGTTGGCGGGCGTCGCCGCCGCTTCCGCCGCGCCCATAAAGAAGCGCAGGATAGCCAGATGCAGCCAGCTGCCGGCCCCGGCGTGGAAAATACACATCAGCGCCCAGATGGAGGCGCAAATCAGAAAGCCAAGCTTTAAGCCAATCACGTCAATCAGCCAGCCGCACAGCGGCTGAAACAGGGTATAGGCGAGCTGGAACGCGCCCACGATATAAGAGTATTGCTCGGTGGTGATGCCCAGGCTCTCTTTCAGCTCCGGCGCAAGAATGCCGAGGGAGTTACGGGTGATGTAGTTGACGGTTACACCCATCAAAAACAGCACCAGCACCCACCAGCGCAGATGGCGGATGGCGCGGCGGGTTCGGGTTTTCACCGCGCCGACATCCTGATTAATGCTCTGACTCATTTATTCTTCTCCACGGTTAGCCTGACGGGTATAACAACTTGCATTCCGGACGCGCCGGAAACCACAGCAGAGACCGCTATTTATTTGAATTAACATGCTTTTTGTAGGGTTTGTCGCACGCGTTTTGATAAAAGTTGTACGACAACCTGAGAGTAGAGCAGCGACTGGAATGGTAGTAGCCTCTTTTATGCAAGAATTTTCATCAATAGCAGTGATGTGTTAAAAGAAGCCCTGCTGGCACGGATATATCGTTAAAACCAGCCGTGAAAAATTTTTCATTTCACAACCGGAGATGGATCACAAAATGAGTAAAAAGCTCCAGGTGGCCCGGATCGCCGAACAAACCGGCCTGTCGCTCAGCACCGTTTCCCGCGTGCTGGCGGGTAAAGCCAATACCAGCGAAAAAGCGCGCCGCCGGGTACGGGAGTGCGCGAAAGCGCTGGGCGTGCTGGAGGATATGGCGGCTGGCAGGCTGCTGCTGAACAGTCTGGTCGTGTTCGCGCCGCGCCGCGCGTTTGATGAGCGGTCCGACATCTTTTATTACCGCGTGATCCAGAGCATCAACAAAGCGCTGGAGCCTCACGAAGTGCGGCTGCGCTACTGCGCGCTGGAAGAGAACGACGCTGACGCCAATCTGTTTCTCGCGCGGATGAACGATCCGCAGACCGAGGCGGCGCTGCTGCTCGGCATCGACGATCCGCACATTCACGATCTGGCGTGTGACGTGGGTAAACCGTGTGTGCTGATCAACTGCCGCGATCGCAAAATGCGCCTGCCGGCGGTCGCGCCGGATCACCGGGCGATTGGCGAAAACGCGGCGCGCTATCTCTTCGAGATGGGCCATCGCGAGGTGCTGAACGTGCTGTGCCTGCGGCGCTATACGATGGAGCTGCGTCTGGCGGGCATCCGCGACGCGTGGGAGGCGCAGAATCTGGCGTTTGACGAGACGCGCCATTTGCTGACCGCGCCCGATTTCAGCGCGCGGGGTAGCGAGGCGCTGGTCACGCGGTTTCTTGAGGAAACGCCCGCGGCGGCGCTTCCCGGCGCGCTGCTGGTGGGCGGGGATTTTATGGCGGCAGGCGCGGTAAAAGCGTTACAAAACGCCGGGCTACGGGTGCCGCAGGACATCTCCGTAATGAGCATCGACGCCTTTAACCTGGCGGCGATTGAAGATGTGCCGCTGACGGCAGTGCATGTGCCGCGCGACGCGCTCGGCGAAGAGGCGGTGTTGATGCTGCAACAGCGGCTTATCCGCCCGCAGGCGGCGGTCGGCACGCTGCTTCTGAACGGCACGCTGGATGTCCGTGAATCGGTGCGCCGCGTCAGGCCAGGGCGGGGGAGCGCCAGCGTGCAGCGCGACGGCCTCTATGATTAACGCCCGTCGCCGCAGACCTCGCAGTGCGGGTTGCGCGCCAGTTTCATCTCGCGAAACTGCGTGCGCAGCGCGTCATAGATAACCAGCTTTCCGGCGCACGGTTCGCCGTAGCGCGCCAGCACTTTGATGGCTTCCATCGCCTGCAGGGAGCCAATCACGCCCACCAGCGGGGCCATTACGCCCGCTTCCACGCAGGTCAGCGCGTTTTCGCCAAAAAGACGGCTCAGGCAGCGGTAGCACGCCTCGCCAGGCTGCCACGTAAAGACGCTGATCTGGCCCTCCATGCGGATAGCCGCCCCGGAGACCAGCGGCACCTTATGATGAAAACAGGCGGCGTTAAGCTGATTGCGCGTCGCCACGTTATCGGTGCAGTCGAGCACCAGGTCATGGCGGGCGATAAGCGCCGCGAGCGCGGCGTCATCCAACTGCGCGTTTACCGTTTCGATAACGCAGTGCGGATTAATGGCAGCAAGCGCCTCACGCGCCGATTCCACCTTCGGCTGACCGATGGTGGCGTCGCGGTGCAACACCTGGCGCTGGAGATTGGAGAGCGCGACGGTATCGAAATCAAGCAGCGTCAGCCTGCCGGTGCCCGCCGCCGCTAAATAAGGCGCGGCCGCGCAGCCAAGACCGCCGAGACCCACCACCAGCACGCTGGCGGCCTTCAGCCGCTCCTGCCCGTCAAAATCGAAATCCCGCAGGATGATTTGCCGGTTATAGCGCAGCATCTCGGCATCGCTTAACGCCTCGGTCATCTCAGCCTCCGAACAGGTGGTTAAACAGCTCCACCTCAACCCACTCGCCCGGCTCGACGTTGCCGCGCTCGCGCTCCAGCACGATAAAGCAGTTGCCCTGGGTGAAGGAGCTGAAAATATGCGAGCCCTGATGGCCGGTGCTCACCACTTCCGGCAGGCCGTCCGCGCCGGTGCGCAGCACGCCGCGCTGGAAATCGAGCCGTCCGGGGGATTTTTTCAGCCGCGTCGCCGCCCGCACGCGCAGGCGCGGCGTGAACACCTCCTTCTGGCCGCTCAGTTTCGCAATCAGCGGGCGTACCAGTTGATAGAACGTGACGGCGGCGGAAACCGGGTTGCCCGGCAGCCCGCAGAACCAGCTACTGGCAAGGCGGCCAAAGGCGAACGGTTTGCCAGGCTTGATGGCGAGCTTCCAGAAGCCGATTTCGCCAAGCTCTTCAAGCAGCGTTTTGGTGTAGTCCGCTTCGCCGACGGAAACGCCGCCGGAGCTTAACACCAGATCGGCCTCGCGGTCGGCTTCCTGAAATGCGGCGCGCAGGGCGTTCGGGTCGTCGCGGATAATGCCGAGGTTCACCACGTCACAACCGAGCGCGTCGAGTATCAGGTGTACCGCGAGACGGTTGGTGTCGTAAATCTGGCCTTCCGCGAGCGGCTGGCCGGGAAGCTGGAGCTCATCGCCGGTGGAGAAAATGGCGACGCGCGGCTTGCGCACCACGTCCACTTCCGCAATGCCGAGCGAGGCAAGGAGCGGCAGTTCGGCGGCACTCAGTTTCTGGCCTGCTTCCATTACCACCGCGCCCTGGCGAATATCTTCGCCGCGACGGCGGATATGCTGGCCCGCGCGCACGTCAGCGGTAAAACGCACGCCCGCGTCGCTGGTCTGCGCCTCTTCCTGCATGATGACGGCTTCACAGCCCGGCGGCACCGGCGCGCCGGTCATGATGCGGATAGCCGTGCCTTTCGGCCATTCGCCGCTAAACGGCTGGCCCGCGAACGCTTTGCCCGCCACCGGCAGCCACGCGCCGGACGCGACATCCGCGAGACGCACGGCGTAGCCATCCATCGCGGCGTTATCAAAGCCCGGTACGTCCAGCGGCGAGGTCACGGCACGCGCTGTCACCCGGCCCATGCTTTTAAGCAGCGGCAGCGTCTGCGTCTCATTCAGGGGAATGATGCGGGAGAGCATCTCCTCAAGGGCGGTTTCCAGGGACATCAGTCCGGCGGTCGGTTCCATGTTTCACTCCAGCGCGACAATCACAAAGCGCCTATTATGACAGAAAGGGCGGTAGGGATGTATGTTTCGCCCTTTACGCCGCCCGCCGAGCTTTACATCACATTTGCCTCTTTCTATATTCAAAATTCGTCTGAAAGCGCGGCGACGATAATGATATTTATAGAAAAAACGCAGCCGCCTGAGAATAATTTTGCTGAATACTTACGCGCCGAACCATCACCAGCGAGGAACCGCAGTGCCTAAAAGTGACGTTTTGCCTGAAGAACAGGTGTTATCGGTTTCCGGCCTGAGCGTGCGTTTTAAAGATGAAAGCGGCACTACCGACGCGGTGCGCCAGCTCTCGTTTAGCCTGAAACGCGGCGAAACGCTGGCGATTGTCGGGGAGTCGGGCTCGGGGAAATCAGTGACGGCGCTCTCGCTGATGCGCCTGATTGAACAGGCGGGCGGCGAAATGGAGAGCGGCCCGCTGCTGCTGCGCCGGCGCAGCGAACAGGTGATTGATCTGCGCACCTTCAGCCAGAAACAGATGCGCGACGTGCGCGGGGCTGACATGGCGATGATTTTTCAGGAGCCGATGACCTCCCTGAACCCCGTCTTTCCGGTGGGTGAGCAAATTGCCGAATCCATTCGCCTGCATCAGGGGTTCGGGCGCGAAAGAGCGATGCGTGAAGCCAAACGGATGCTCGATTTAGTGCGTATCCCGGAGTCCGAAGCGATGCTGGCGCGCTTTCCACACCAGCTTTCCGGCGGGATGCGCCAGCGCGTCATGATCGCGATGGCGCTCTCGTGCCGCCCGGCGGTGCTTATTGCCGACGAACCGACCACGGCGCTGGACGTCACCATTCAGGCGCAAATCCTGCAGCTTATCCGCGTCTTGCAGCAGGAGATGTCGATGGGCGTGATTTTTATCACCCATGATATGGGCGTGGTCGCCAATATGGCCGACCGGGTACTGGTGATGTATCAGGGCGAGGCGGTGGAATCCGGCAGCGTCGAGGAGATTTTTCGCCGCCCGGCGCACCCGTATACCCGTTCTCTGCTGGCCGCCGTGCCGCGCCTGGGGGCGATGAACGGCACCGATCTGCCGCGTAAATTCCCGCTCAATCACGCGCCGCGGTGTGACATGGACTCGCCCGACGCCGAGCAGGATACCGTGGTGCCGGACAGCGAGCCGATTCTTCAGGTGCGCGATCTCGTGACGCGCTTTCCGGTACGCAGCGGCATCTTTAACCGCGTGAAGCGCGAAGTGCATGCCGTAGAGAAAGTGAGTTTTGACCTCTGGCCCGGCGAGACGCTGTCGCTGGTGGGCGAATCGGGCTGTGGTAAATCAACCACCGGGCGCTCGCTGCTGCGGCTCGTGGAAACGCAGGGCGGCTCGATTACCTTTGGCGGCAGGCGCATCGATACGCTCTCCGACAGCGCGATGCAGGCGGTGCGCCGCGATATGCAGTTTATCTTTCAGGACCCTTACGCCTCGCTCGATCCGCGCCTGACGGTGGGTTATTCGATTATGGAGCCGCTGCTGGTGCACCGGCTGCTCGACGGCGAGGCGGCGCGCAAGCGCGTGGCGTGGCTGCTGGAGCGCGTGGGGCTGAAGCCCGAGCACGCCTGGCGTTACCCGCATGAGTTCTCCGGCGGGCAGCGTCAGCGTATCTGCATCGCGCGCGCGCTGGCGCTCAACCCGAAAGTGGTGATCGCCGATGAGTCTGTCTCCGCGCTCGATGTCTCAATTCGTGCGCAAATCATTAATTTATTGCTCGATTTGCAGCGTGATTTCGGCATTTCGTTTCTGTTTATTTCGCATGATATGGCGGTGGTGGAGCGCATCAGCCATCGCGTGGCGGTGATGTATCTCGGACAGATTGTCGAGATAGGCCCGCGCCGCGCGGTGTTTGAAAACCCGCAACATCCTTACACCCGCAAGCTGATGGCGGCAGTACCGGTGGCTGACCCTGGTCATCCGCGCCGTCAGCCTGTGCTGCTTTCCGATGAAATTCCAAGCGCCACGCGCCCGAAAGGCGACGCGCCGTTTGTCGCGCCGCTGGTGCAGGTGGGGCAGGGGCATTATGTGGCGCGTCACCCCGTCGGGGCGACGGACCACCACTTTTAATTTTCAGGTACGGCTTTCAGGAGAAGACGATGACACAACGAATCGCACGCCGCTGGCTTGCCGCGGCAGGGCTGGCTTCTGCGCTGGCCGCCGCGCCCGCTTTTGCGCAGAAAGAGATTGTCGTGGCCGTGGGTTCCAGTTTCACCACGCTCGATCCGTATGACGCCAACGACACGCTCTCCCAGCAGGTCGCCAAATCGTTCTATCAGGGGCTGTTTGGCCTCGATAAATCGATGAAAGTGCAGAATGTGCTGGCGGAAAACTACAGCGTGTCGGATGACGGGCTGGTCTACACGATTAAACTGCGCAGCGGCGTGAAATTTCAGGACGGCACCGATTTCAACGCCGCGGCGGTAAAGGTGAACCTCGATCGCGCCAGCAATCCGGATAACCACCTGAAGCGTTATAACCTGTATAAAAACATCGCCAGCACCGAGGCGGTAGACCCGACCACCGTCAAAATCACCCTGAAACAGCCGTTCTCGGCGTTTATCAATATTCTGGCGCACCCGGCGACCGCGATGATCTCCCCGGCGGCGCTGGAGAAATATGGCAAAGAGATCGGTTTTCACCCGGTCGGCACCGGGCCATATGAACTGGTGACCTGGAATCCGACCGATTTTGTGAAGGTGAAGAAAAACGCCCACTACTGGCAGCCGGGGCTGCCGAAGCTTGACGCCATCACCTGGCGCCCGGTGGTGGATAACAATACGCGCGCCTCGATGCTGCAAACCGGCGAAGCCCAGTTCGCGTTCCCGATCCCTTACGAACAGGCCGCCCTGCTTGAGAAAAACAGCAAGCTGGATCTGGTGGCGACGCCGTCAATCATGCAGCGCTATATCAGCATGAACGTGACCCAGAAGCCGTTCGATAACCCGAAAGTGCGTGAGGCGATCAATTACGCCATCAACCGTCAGGCGCTGGTGAAAGTGGCGTTCGCGGGTTACGCGACGCCCGCCACCGGCGTGGTGCCGCCGACGATTGAGTTCGCGCAACAGTATCAGCCGTGGCCGTACAACCCGGCCAAAGCGCGTGAGTTGCTGAAAGAAGCGGGCTACCCGAACGGCTTTAGCACCACGCTCTGGTCGTCGCATAACCACAGTACCGCCCAGAAGGTGTTGCAGTTTACGCAGCAGCAGCTGGCGCAGGTGGGCATTAAAGCGAAAGTGACGGCGATGGACGCAGGCCAGCGCGCCTCGGAAGTGGAAGGCAAAGGGCAGAAAGAGAGCGGCGTGCGGATGTTCTACACCGGCTGGTCGGCATCGACCGGCGAGGCCGACTGGGCGCTGTCACCGCTTTTCGCCTCGCAGAACTGGCCGCCGACGCTGTTTAACACGGCGTTTTACAGCAACCCGGCGGTGGATAAAGATCTCGCCGACGCGTTGAAAACCACCGACAAAACCCGCAAGGCCGCGCTGTATAAAGCCGCGCAGGATACGCTGTGGAAGGAGTCGCCCTGGGTGCCGCTGGTGGTGGAAAAACTGGTCTCGGCGCACAGCAAATCGCTGACCGGGTTTTACATGATGCCGGATACGGGCTTTAGTTTTGAGGACGCGGATCTGAAATAACCGTCGCCGGAAGGTGGGTGCGAGCGTAAATGGCCGGAAGGTGGGTGCGCTACGCTTACCCACCCTACATTTTATGCGCCCAACCGTGGTAGGGCGGGTAAGCGAAGCGCACCCGCCAGCCAGGGTTAGCGATGTAAACCGTAGGGCAGGTAAGCGAAGCGCACCCGCCAGCCAGGGTTAGTGATGTAAACCATAGGGCGGGTAAGCGTAAGCGCACCCGCCAGCCAGGGTTAGTGATGTAAACCGTAGGGCGGGTAAGCATAAGCGCACCCGCCAGCCAGGGTTAGCGATGTAAATCGTAGGGCGGGTAAGCGAAGCGCACCCGCCAGCCCAAGGTTGGCGATGTAAATCGTAGGGCGGGTAAGCGAAGCGCACCCGCCAGCGGCACAATATCAATCCCATACAAGAAGACGCGTTCATGAAGGAAAACAGGGTTTCGCATGTTTAGCTACATCATAAAACGCCTGCTGGGGCTCATCCCGACGCTGCTCATCGTGGCGGTGCTGGTGTTTTTGTTCGTTCATCTGCTGCCGGGCGATCCAGCGCGCCTCGTCGCCGGGCCGGAGGCCGACGCTCAGGTCATTGGTATGGTGCGCCACCAGCTCGGCCTTGATCAGCCGCTTTGGCAGCAGTTCTGGCACTACATCAGCAACGTGGTGCGCGGCGATTTCGGCACCTCGCTGGTCTCGCGCCGTCCGGTCTCGGAAGAGATAGCCAGCCGCTTCATGCCGACTTTCTGGCTGACGCTCGCCAGCATGAGCTGGGCGATGGTCTTCGGGCTCGCCGCCGGGATTGTCGCGGCGGTCTGGCGCAACCGCTGGCCGGATCGCCTGAGCATGACGCTCGCGGTCTCCGGTATTTCGTTCCCCGCCTTCGCGCTCGGTATGCTGCTGATGCATATTTTCTCGGTGCAGCTCGGCTGGCTGCCCACCGTGGGCGCCGACAGCTGGCGGCACTATATTCTGCCGTCGCTGACGCTCGGCGCGGCCGTGGCGGCGGTCATGGCGCGCTTTACCCGCGCCTCTTTCGTGGATGTGCTGGGCGAAGACTATATGCGCACCGCCCGCGCCAAAGGGGTGAGCGAGAAGTGGGTTATCCTGAAACATGGCCTGCGCAACGCCATGATCCCGGTTGTCACTATGATGGGCTTACAGTTCGGCTTTCTGCTGGGCGGCTCAATTGTGGTGGAGAAAGTCTTTAACTGGCCGGGGCTGGGGCGTCTGCTGGTCGATTCCGTAGAGATGCGCGACTACCCGGTCATTCAGGCCGAAGTGCTGCTGTTCTCGCTCGAATTTATTCTTATCAACTTAGTGGTGGATGTGCTTTACGCCGCCATTAACCCGGCTATCAGGTACAAGTAAGGATGCGACTTTTCAACTGGCGCCGACAGGCGATTTTAAACGGCCTGCCCACCGTTCGCCCGCAGCAGACGCGCACGCCGTGGCACGAATTCTGGCATCGCCTGAAGCGCCAGCCGGTGGCGCTGGTGGCGGGCGGCTTCGTGCTGCTGCTGATAGCGCTGGCGCTGTTCGCGCCGTGGATTGCGCCGTTCGACGCCGAAAACTATTTCGATTATGACCGCCTGAATGAAGGACCGTCGATGGTGCACTGGTTCGGTGTCGACTCGCTGGGGCGCGATATTTTCAGCCGTGTGATTGTCGGCGCGCGGATTTCGCTCGCCGCCGGGGTGTTTGCGGTGCTGACGGGCGCGATTATCGGTACCGTTCTGGGCCTGCTGGCGGGCTTTTACGAAGGCTGGTGGGACCGCGTGATCATGCGCATCTGCGACGTGCTGTTCGCCTTCCCGGGCATTTTGCTCGCCATCGCCGTGGTGGCGGTGATGGGCAGCGGGATGGCGAACGTCATTATCGCCGTGGCGATATTCAGTATCCCGGCCTTTGCTCGCCTGGTGCGCGGCAATACGCTGGTGCTGAAGCACCAGACGTTTATTGAATCGGCGCGCAGTATCGGTGCGTCTGATGCCACCATTCTGTTCCGGCATATCCTGCCGGGCACGGTGTCGTCGATTGTGGTCTATTTCACCATGCGTATCGGCACGTCGATTATCTCCGCCGCCAGTTTGTCGTTTCTGGGGCTTGGCGCGCAGCCGCCGACGCCGGAGTGGGGAGCGATGTTGAACGAGGCCCGCGCGGACATGGTGATGGCCCCGCACGTGGCGATATTCCCGAGCCTTGCGATTTTCCTGACGGTGCTGGCGTTTAATCTGTTGGGCGACGGGCTGCGCGACGCGCTGGATCCGAAGATTAAAGGGTAGTGCGGGAAAATGGTGGGTGCGTGTCGGGATGGCGGGTGCGCACGCTTACCCGCCCTACGGCCAGGTCGATTGTGAATGGCGGGTGCGCTTGCGCTTACCCGCCCTACGGGATCGGTTGGTTCTGTGTAGGGCGGGTAAGCGCAGCGCACCCGCCGATGTCATGCACCCGCCATAAAAAAGGCTGCCATCGGCAGCCTTTTCACGTTCACGGCGTGCAGAAACCTTATACCAGGCTTCCCCACAGATCATACTCGTCGGCGTTCTCCACCTTCACGCGCACCACATCGCCCGGCTTCAGTGTAGTTTCACCGTTCAGGTACACCGCGCCGTCGATTTCCGGGGCGTCCGCCATGCTGCGGCCAATCGCGCCTTCCTCGTCCACTTCATCAATAATGACCAGGATCTCGCGGCCCACTTTCTCCTGCAGACGCTCGGCGGAAATCTGTTGCTGCAACGCCATAAAGCGATTCCAGCGCTCTTCTTTCACCTCTTCCGGCACCTGATCCGGCAGATCGTTGGCGGTGGCACCTTCAACCGGGCTGTACTTAAAGCAGCCCACGCGATCCAGCCGTGCCTCTTTCAGGAAATCGAGCAGCATCTGGAAATCGTCTTCGGTTTCGCCAGGGAAGCCGACGATAAACGTCGAGCGCAGGGTCAGCTCCGGGCAAATCTCACGCCACTGCTTAATACGCGCCAGCTGGCGGTCTACCGAACCCGGACGCTTCATCAGCTTCAGAATCCGCGGGCTGGCGTGCTGCAACGGAATATCCAGATACGGCAGGATTTTGCCTTCCGCCATCAGCGGGATCACATCGTCCACGTGCGGGTAAGGGTAGACGTAATGCAGACGCACCCAGACGCCGAGCTTCGCGAGCTGTTCGCACAGGCTCACCATGCTGGTTTTGACCGGGGAGCCGTTCCAGAAGCCGGTGCGGTGTTTCACGTCCACGCCGTAAGCGGAGGTGTCCTGCGAAATCACCAGCAGCTCTTTGACGCCCGCTTCCACCAGACGTTTCGCCTCGGCCAGCACGTCGCCAATCGGGCGGCTGTCGAGATCGCCGCGCATCGACGGGATAATGCAGAAGGTGCAGCGATGGTTGCAGCCTTCGGAAATTTTCAGGTAGGCGTAGTGGCGCGGCGTCAGCTTCACACCCTGTTCCGGCACAAGGCTCAGAAACGGGTTGTGCTTCGGCTTCGGCACATAGTGATGAACATGTTGCAGCACCTGCTCGTAGCTGTGCGGCCCGGTGATCTCCAGCACTTTCGGGTGCACTTCGCGGATCTGATCTTCTTTCGCGCCGAGACAGCCGGTGACAATCACCTTGCCGTTTTCATTCAGCGCCTCGCCGATCGCCTCCAGCGACTCCTGCACCGCGCTGTCGATAAACCCGCAGGTGTTGACGATAACCATATCGGCGTCGTCATAGCGTGGCACCACGTCATAACCTTCGGTGCGAAGCTCAGTCAGGATGCGTTCAGAGTCCACCAGGTTTTTTGGGCAGCCCAGCGAAACGAAGCCGATCTTTGGCTGCTGCATTACATTGCTCATAGGTCAAAAATTCATCATTTATGGAGTTATCAGGGCGGGGATTTTACAGAGGTTGGTGGGAAATTTGTACTGGTATCTTGCGCCTGCGCGATGTTAAAGATTTTGTAAAAGTCCGCCGGGCCGTTCTGCGGCTGGCTACCCTTAATCGGGACTGCCATAAGGAGAACGCCATGCCGCTACGCTCGCCCCGTTTACTCGCTCTGCTGCTCGTTGTGAGCGCCTCCGCCGCCGCGCTGCCTGCAAAGGTGGATGTGCTTGCCGATAATCTCGAAAACCCGTGGTAGCTGGCGTTTCTGCCGGATAACCAGGGCATGCTGATAACGCTTCGCGGCGGCGAGCTGAAACGCTGGCAGCCGGGCAAAGGGCTTTCCGCCGCCATTGCCGGCGTGCCGACGGTCTGGTATCAGGGGCAGGGCGGCCTGCTGGATGTAGTGCTGGCGCCCGATTTTAACGAGAGTCGCCGCGTCTGGCTGAGTTACGCCGAAGGCGGCAACGACGGTAAAGCGGGCACCGCGGTGGGCTATGGGCGGCTTAGCGACGATATGCAGCGGCTGGAGAATTTTAAGGTGGTGTTCCGCCAGCAGCCGAAGCTCTCGGTGGGCAACCATTTTGGCGGGCGTATGGCCTTTGACGGCAAAGGCCATCTGTTCATCGCGCTTGGTGAGAATAACCAGCGCCCGACGGCGCAGGATCTGGATAAGCTTCAGGGCAAAGTGGTGCGTCTTACCGAAAACGGCGACGTGCCGAAGGATAACCCGTTTGTCGGCAAACAGGGCGTGCGCCCGGAGATCTGGTCTTACGGCATTCGCAACCCGCAGGGGCTGGCGCTCAACCCGTGGAGCCAGACGATATGGCTTAATGAGCACGGCCCGAAAGGCGGCGATGAAATCAATATTCCTGAAGCAGGCAAAAACTACGGCTGGCCGCTTGCCACCTGGGGCATTAACTACAGCGGCGAGCCTATTCCGGAGGCCAAAGGCGGCGAAGCGCCGGGCACCGAACAGCCGCTGTTCTACTGGAAAGTCTCGCCCGCGGTGAGCGGCATGGCGTTTTATAACGCCGATAAATTTCCGCAGTGGAAAAATAAGCTGTTTATCGGCGCGCTCAAGGAGCAGAACCTGATCCAGCTGTCGGTGAACGGCAATCAAGTGACGGAAGATGGCCGACTGCTGGAGAAAGAGAATAAGCGTATTCGCGATGTGCGCGTCGGGCCGGACGGCTTCCTGTATGTGCTGACCGACGAGACCGACGGTCAGCTACTGAAAGTCAGCCCGGCGTCGTGATCAGCTCACCGGGATCATGACGATATTGCGAAACGCAGGGCGCTCGGTGAGCTGCTGATACCAGCGCTCCAGGTGCGGGCGCGGCGTCCACTCGATGCCGACGTTAAAGAGGTTATAGATGTGCGGCGCAGGGGCCATATCGGCAATGCCGAACGCGTCGCCGGAGAGCCACGGCGTTTTCGCCAGTTCGGCGTCAAGAATGGCGAACAGCGCGTCGCATTGCTTTTTGCTCTCTTCAATCAGCGCCGGGTCGCGCTGTTCGGGCGGCGTGCGCACCAGGCTGAAGACGACGCCGCGGTGCGGCGCAGGCAGCGTGCTGATGGCCCAGTCCATCCATTTTTCGCCACGGGCGCGCTCAACGGGGCTTTCCAGCCACAGACGGCCCTGGCCATACTGCGCTGCCAGATAACGCACAATGGTGTTGGATTCCCACAGCACCAGGCCGGTTTCATCGTCGCGCAGGCACGGCACCAGCCCGTTCGGGTTCATCTCCAGATAATCCGCGTCGTGGTTAATGCCATATTTGCCGCCCGCCGGAATGCGGTTGTACGGCAGCTCCAGCTCTTCCAGACACCACAGCACCTTCTTCACGTTAGTGGAATTTTCTCGACCCCATACGGTAATCATATCTTGCTCCTTTGCAGATGAACGATGCCGCGGCGACGGCGCGCCACGAAGATATTCCATGGTGGAATAATCCCCGCGCTTTCGCAACTGCCTGAAAATGCCGTGTCACTTTGTGACCGGAAAGTGAAACTTTAAAAACTTTACCCCCGTGCTGTTTCATTGATGGCGTTTGTGCGTTATTACTCATCTTTTCACCGATACGGTTGATTTGTAGTAGTTTCTGGAATGGATATTCAGGTGGCTCTTATGACCTCATTCTCACGCTCCGGCGCTCGTCGCGTGCTGGCTCTCTCAGGCGCGTTTCTATTGATTTCTCTCTCCACCGCCCACGCGGCCGACCCGATTGCGCCCGCCGCGCCAGAGGTCGACGCCCGCGCCTGGATCCTGATGGACTATCACAGCGGCAAAGTGCTGGCAGAAGGCAACGCGGATGAAAAACTCGATCCGGCAAGCCTCACCAAACTGATGACCAGCTATGTGGTCGGCCAGGCGCTCAAGGCGGGGAAAATTCATCTCGATGATAAAGTGACCGTCGGCAAAGACGCCTGGGCGACCGGCAACCCGGCGCTGCGCGGCTCGTCGCTGATGTTCTTAAAACCCGGCGATCAGGTGTCGGTGGCCGATCTCAACAAAGGCGTGATTATTCAGTCCGGCAATGACGCCAGTATTGCCATCGCCGATTATGTGGCGGGCAGCCAGGACGCGTTTGTCAGCCTGATGAACGGCTACGCCAAACGCCTGGGGCTGACTAACACGACCTTTAAAACGGTCCACGGTCTTGATGCGCCGGGGCAGTTCAGCACCGCGCGCGATATGGCGCTGCTCGGCAAGGCGCTGATCCACGACGTGCCGGATGAATACGCCATTCATAAAGAGAAAGAGTTTACGTTCAATAAAATTCGCCAGCCGAACCGCAACCGGCTGTTGTGGAGCAGCAGCATGAACGTCGACGGGATGAAAACCGGGACCACGGCGGGCGCGGGCTATAACCTGGTCGCCTCGGCGACGCAGGGCGATATGCGCCTGATCTCGGTTGTGCTGGGCGCGAAAACCGACGGCATTCGCTTTCGTGAATCGGAAAAGCTGCTGACCTGGGGCTTCCGCTTCTTTGAAACCGTCACGCCGATTAAGCCGGATGCCGCGTTCGTTAACCAGCGCGTCTGGTTTGGCGACAGCAGCGAAGTGAAACTTGGCGCGGGCGAGGCGGGTTCGGTGACGATCCCCAAAGGCCAGCTGAAAAACCTCAAAGCCACCTATACGCTCAATTCGCCGCAGCTTACCGCGCCGCTGAAACAGGGCCAGGTGGTGGGCACTATCGATTTCCAGCTTAACGGCAAGAGCATCGAGCAGCGCCCGCTGGTGGTCATGGAAGCGGTAAATGAAGGCGGCTTCTTCAGCCGGATGTGGGATTTCGTGCTGATGAAATTCCATCAGTGGTTCGGGAGCTGGTTCTCGTAACCGTGCGCTCCCGACTTACGGGAGCGTTTACCACATCACGCTGACGTTCGCCGCCTGCGCCCAGGCGATAAACGCGTCGTCGGGCATCCGGTCGGTCGTGATGGTATCAAACGCCTCAAGCGGCCCCATACAGGCGGGCCGCACCTGTCCAAATTTGCTGTGGTCCGCCACGATCACGTGACGCTGGGCCATCTCCAGCGCCCAGTGTTTCACCGGCAGTTCGTCGAGATTAAAACAGGTCGCGCCATACTGGGGATGCACGCCCGCTGCCGAAAAAAAGGCGATATCGGGGCAGAGATTGCGCAGCGTTTCCTGGAAATTGAGCGGCTTGAAAATCGCGTTGCTCGCGTGGAATTCGCCGCCGCAAAGGATAACGCGGCAGTGCGGTTTCTCCTGAAGCGCCAGAAAGGTGTTGAAGGAATAGCAGATGCCGGTGAAGGGCAGGGCGTCGTCCAGCGCGTCGATGACCCACGGCGTGGTGGTGCCACAGTCGAAAAAGAGCGTCTGGTGCGGGCGTGCAAGCGACGCCGCGAGCGCGGCCGCGTGGCGTTTCTCCTCCACCAGCCGGGTCTGTTCATCGCTTAACAGATAGCGGCTCACCGCCACACCGCGCGGCTCCAGCACAATGTAGCCGCCAAGCAGCGTGACCGGCGCGTCATTACCCTGCAGGTCGCGGCGAATGGTCATCTCCGAGACGCCAAGCAGCGCCGCCGCCTCTTTGAGATGCATTTTATCCTGTCGCTTTAGTGCCTGTAGCAGTTGCGCCAGTCGCTCATCACGCCGCGTTTCCATAGTTCCTCTTGCTCAACCCGGCACCACGCCCGTCGCGCGGTGCCTGAAAAGTCGTGCAATCTTACCTGTGGACCTGCGGTTAGTCACGCACCCAGCCTTTACGGATGGGCAGCGCGAAGCAGAGACGATAGAGCTGGCGCAGCGTGCGGTAGAGCGGTTCGCCAAGCGGCGCCCAGAGGATCTGCGCGCTCAGGCAGGCGAGCATCGCCACCAGCAGACCGCCCGCCATATCGAGCGGCCAGTGGACGCCGAGATAGACGCGCGACCAGGCAATCGCGCAAGCGACGGCCATTAACAGCGCGCCAGACCAGACGCGGTGCCAGAAGAGAAACGCCAGCGCGAAGGTGAAAATCACGGTGCCGTGATCGCTTGGATAGGAGTCGTCAGGCGCGTGCGGCAGGAACTGATGACCGAGGCCGACCACAAACGGGCGCGGATGCGGAAACAAATGACCCGCAAGCCAGGAGACGGCGAGGCTGATGAGCAGCGCCAGCGCGAACTTCACCACCAGCCTGCGCTCGGTCGGACGCCAGAGCCACAGTACCACCGGCAGCAGCGGCACAATCGAGATAAGATCGCGCGCGATAAAGGTCGCCAGCGCGATAAGCCAGCCCGGCGACGCGGGCGTCGCGTTAATTTGCAAAAACAGAAATTGATTCAACGCTTCCATCATAGGGTTGCGGGTTCCTTATTCATCAATGTGGTGGTCACGCCCCACGTCACCACCTGCGTGAGCCACACCCACCAGCCTGCCCACAGGTTATGGGTGAAGAAATGCGCGCCGCGCATCACCTGGCCGAAGCCCATCGCAAGCCCGAGCGCAATGCCCGCCGCCAGCGCCAGCCGGGCGTATCCCGGATGCTCGCGCTTAAGGCCGAACCAGAGGCCCATCACCATAAAGCCGCTGGAGGCGTGGCCGCCAGGGAAACACCGACCCGGGCCGCTGCCGTCCGGTACCGCGCCAAAAAGCGGATAGGAGAGCGCCTTTCCGCCATACTCAACGAGATCCCACGGACAGCTGTGATGGCTGGTGGCCTTCAGGATGCCGACGACGGCAGCGCCAAGACCCATCAGTACCGCGACCATCATCCAGCGCGGATGGCGACGAATCACGCCATACAGCAGGCTCCCGACGGCGACCGCGATGCCGCAATATTTGGCGAGCCGGTGGTTGAGCAGATCAAGCCAGGGGTTGTCCTGCCAGGGAAAATTCCCTGCCGCGGCGTCAAACCACATCTGCGTCAGCCAGCGGTCCAGCGTTTCGGTGCGTGAAAGCCAGGTGAACAGCACGCCCAGCGCCGTTAACAGCGCAAGCTGACCAACATAAAAGCGCACGGGCAGGGAATAAAGGGAGATTGTCTTATTTATCCGGGGCCTGGCGGGCCAGAAAAGCGGAGATAAAGTACGCATCGCGGCGTCATCCGGAAGCTGAAAAGGGCCAGCATAAAGCGGCTAACTTAAGAAAACCTTAAACAACCGGGCGAAAGGCGCGCCACGCCGGTTTGTCGCACATAATTCACTATCGCGCGGCGCGGCAATTCATTACACTTTGCGCGATTTTATTGATGGATGACTCATGCAAACTCACGCAAACCGAACCGGACGTCTCGGACGCCAGGCGCTGCTGTTCCCGCTCTGCCTGGTGCTCTACGAATTCTCGACTTATATCGGCAACGACATGATCCAGCCGGGCATGCTCGCGGTCGTCGAACAGTATCAGGCGGGCGTCGAATGGGTGCCCACTTCCATGACCGCCTATCTCGCGGGCGGCATGTTTTTACAGTGGCTGCTCGGCCCGCTCTCTGACCGTATCGGCAGACGCCCGGTGATGCTGGCGGGCGTGGCGTGGTTTATCGTCACCTGTCTTGCCACGTTGCTCGCCCGGGACATTGAACAGTTCACCGTGCTGCGCTTTTTGCAGGGCATCAGCCTGTGCTTTATCGGCGCGGTGGGTTATGCCGCGATTCAGGAGTCGTTTGAAGAGGCGGTGTGTATCAAAATCACCGCGTTAATGGCGAACGTCGCGCTTATCGCGCCGCTGCTGGGGCCGCTCGTCGGGGCCGCGTGGGTACACGCCGCGCCCTGGGAGATGATGTTTGTGCTCTTCGCCGTGCTGGCGGCCATCTCGTTCTTTGGCCTGTGGCGCGCCATGCCGGAGACGGCTACGCGGCTTGGCGAGAAGCTGTCGCTGCGTGAACTGGGCCGCGACTATAAAGCGGTGCTGAAAAACCTGCGTTTTGTGTCCGGGGCGCTGGCGATAGGTTTTGTCAGCCTGCCGCTGCTGGCGTGGATTGCGCAGTCGCCGGTCATTATCATCAGCGGCGAGCAGATGAGCACCTATGAATATGGCCTGTTGCAGGTGCCGATTTTCGGCGCGCTGATCATCGGCAACCTGGTGCTGGCGAAGCTCACCGCCCGGCGCTCCGTGCGCTCGCTGATTGTGATGGGCGGCTGGCCGATGATGTTCGGGCTGGCGCTGGCGGCGCTCGCCACGGTGATTTCATCGCACGCGTACCTCTGGATGACGGCGGGGCTCAGCATCTACGCTTTCGGCATCGGCATTGCTAACGCGGGCCTGGTGCGCCTGACGCTCTTTGCCAGCGACATCAGCAAAGGCACCGTCTCGGCGGCGATGGGCATGTTGCAGATGACCATTTTCACAGTGGGTATCGAAATCAGTAAACACGCCTGGCTTGGCGGCGGCAACGCGCTGTTTAACCTGTTTAACTTCGCAAGCGGCCTGCTGTGGCTGGGCCTGATGGTGATTTTCCTGAAGGACAAAACCGTCGGCACCCGCCCGGAAGCGTAACGCAAAACGCGACGGCCCGCCTGGGCCGTCGTCTCAGGCGAACGGCGCTTCGCCGTTCAGCACCTTGTCGATAACATCCAGTACACCATCCTGATTATTGGCTGGCGCACGATAGCGCGCGACCTTGTGAATCGCCTCCGGCGCGTTGTCCATCGCGAACCCAAACCCCGCGTGGCGCAGCATCTCGACGTCATTGCCGCCGTCGCCAAACGCCACGACCTCGCTGTCTGCAATGCCCCAGCGCTGTTGCAGCATCTGAATGCCGTTGGCTTTGTGAAGCCCCGGAATGATGAGATCGATAGAGCCGTGGCCGCTGGAGACCGGCACCACGATGCCTTCAAACGCCTCGGTCAGTTCGTCCATTCTTTTTAGCAACTGGATATCCGGCAGGTTGAGCGCGAATTTAAAGAAAATGTCCCGCGCGTCGTGCAGGTCGTCGACAAAATCCAGGCGATGATAGTAGCGCGCCGCCATGTTTTTGAAGCGCTCATCGTAGCGCTTAAGCGTGTAGCCGCTGTTTTTTCCGCAGGCGATAATCTCTAAATCGTCGAGCGTCATCAGGTGGTCAATGACGTGACGATACTCGTCATCGCTCAACTCGCCGTTAAACACATCTTCGCCTTCGCACACTACCCACGCGCCGTTTTCCGCCACGAAGGCGATTTCGTCGGCGATGTCCGGAAAAAACGACGTCAGTTGGTAGTATTGGTTGCCACTCGCCACCACAAAACGGATGCCGCGGGCTTTCATTTCGGCGTACTGCTTAAGAAAACGCTCGCGGTGATAGGTTTTGTCGTCGCGTAAAAAGGTGCCGTCCATATCCACGGCGATTAACTTAACTGTCATAAACGCTCCTTAAGGATTTACCAGGCCGGACGCGGTAAAAGTGCGGATAATGGCCTGTTAACATAAGCTGTGGTTATTAAAAGAATTTCCACTTAATTCAAATTTACACCTAAAGCTAAACTGCCTGGGGGCCGATAGTAGCCTTGTTAACGACTCTCCCACGTGCGAAACGGCAACCCTATGGCGACTATCTTCAACAACCTGATGTCCGGCAATGTCCTGACGCAGCAGAAAAAAACGGCCGCTAGCTTAAGCCAGTCCATCGAGCGGCTCTCATCCGGCATGCGCATTAACAGCGCGAAGGATGACGCCGCCGGGCAGGCTATTGCCAACCGTATGTCTGCCACGCTCAGGGCGAATGACGTGGCCTCGCGCAGTATGAACGACGGGGTAAGCCTCTCGCAGACGGCCGAGGGCGCGCTTTCTGAAGTCACCGATCTGCTGACGCGCGCAAAATCGCTGGCGGTGCAGTCCGCAACCGGCACGCTGGATGCAAGCGATCGCGCGGCGATCTCCGCTGAATTCAGCGAGATCAAAGCGCAGATAGACGCCATTTCCACAGGGACAACGATTTTCGGCAAATATCCGCTGGCGCCCGCGGCATCCCCGCCACCACCCGCGTCGCAGCTCGGTAATATTCCGTCTATCAACCAGCGCTTTCCGGTGCCGGGCCAGCAATACACCTTTACTTCCGGACTGGTGCCGCTGGCCTATATTCCCGCTGGCGCAACTGACATTACGCTGACGATTAACTCGGGCTGGATGGATGACGATATCCAGCTGTTCAGCCGTGATGGCAGCCATCTCGTCGGTACGCCGGTGAATGGCCCCACGCGCGACTTCACCTGGACGAATAACGGCGTGAACAGCACCGCGACGGCGAATACCAAAATCATCTCCACCGATAACGGTTTTTTGCCGGGTGCCAGCTACAGCGACGCGAACCTGACACAGGGGCCGCCCACTTACAACGTGAGCGGCGGCGCGGTGAAGCAGTACAACGGCATGACCATCACCTACAGTGGTGACGGCGACCGCTACGAGACGCCCGCGACGGGCTGGGCCAACAACGGTACGGTGTCGCCAGGTGATTATCTGGAGCGGTTGTCCATTGATAAGGTGACGGAAGATGTGATCATCATGGTGGTGGGCAACGGCTCGTTTTACGGCCAGATGACCTGGACCAAACTGCCGAAGCCAACCGATCCGCCGGATAACGGGCCGGTCAGCACCGATACGGATATTGTGATGAGCGCCGACTACGGCGAGGCGGTGCAGTATAAAACCATTCCCGGCACGCCTTCGGACACCAAAACGCTCGGTCTTGATACCGCGCGGCTTGATAATCAGCAGAGCGCGTCGCAGGCGATAGACGCCATCGATCATGCGATCGATACCGTAAGCGCGTATCGCGGCACTTACGGGAGTCTGGTGAATACGTTCGATTCGGCGAAGGCGGGGCTGGCGCAGGATACCGCCGCCACGACCGCCGCGCGCAGCCGCATCGAAGACGCCGATTTCGCGCAGGAGGCGAGCAACCTCAGCCGGACGCAGATCCTGCAACAGGCCGGGGACGCCGTGCTGGCGCAGGCGAACCAGCAGGCGCAGAACGTGCTCTCGCTTCTTAAATAACGTCACGCGCCTGCCCGGAGGCTGACTCATCCGGTGTCGCAGGTTTCGCCACCGCACGCGCCACCACCGCCGCCAGCGCCACCGGCGTTAATACCACCAGCATCGCGCTGCGTAATCCGTAATGTTCCCCCAGGAAGCCGAGTAACGGCGGGCCCACCAGGAAGGCGACATAGCCTGCCGTTGCCACCACGCTCACGCGCACCGGCGCATCCGGCCCGGTATCGCTCGCCGCCGAAATGGTCAGCGGGAAGCCGAGCGACGCGCCCAGACCCCACAGCAGCACCGACACGCTCGCGATAATCGGGTTATCAACAAAGATAATCAGCCCGATGCCGAGTGCGCCCATCATGGCGCTGGCGCGCACCACATTCACGCGACTGTAGCGGTCGATAAACCAGCCGCCAAAGAAGCGCCCAAGCGTCATGCCGAGCGTGAAACCGGCGTAGATCAGCGAGCCGGAAGTGGGGCTAAAACCGTGACCATCCACCATCAATAACGGCAGCCAGTCGTTGGCGGAGCCTTCGGCAAACGCCATCGCCAGGACAATCAGGCCAATCAGCAGCAACTGGGTATCTTTCCAGAACGGGATATGACCGGCAGGGCGCTGCTGGCGCGCCTCTTTCGCCTCTTTACCGACGCCGTAGGGAATAGCCCGCAGCCCGATAATAATCGGGATAATGGTGACCAGCGTGGCGATGGTCAAATGCAGATCGGCGCGAAAATGGAACGCCGTCAGGCTCAGGCCGATGCCTGCGCCAATCAGCGTGCCGAGGCTGTAAAAGCCGTGCATCATCGGCAGCACGGTTTTGTTCTGTAGCTGCTCGACCGTCGCGCCTTCCACATTGAGCGCCACTTCGGCGGAGCCCATCCCCGCGCCCAGCACCGCCAGCCCGCAGGCAAACAGCAGCGGCGAGGCGAGCCACAGCGCGAGCGCCATCAGCAACATGCCGATAACCCCAAGCGCCATGCCGTTGCGGATAACCGTATGCGTGCCGAGGCGCTTCACCAGCCAGCCGGAGCAGAGAATGCCGCTCATGGAGCCAACCGAAAGCCCGAACAGCACAATGCCCATCCCGGCGGTGGAGACCGCCAGCACGTCACGAATGGACGGCGTGCGGGTCGCCCAGGAGGCCATCAGCAATCCTGGCAGAAAGAAAAACAGAAACAGCGCCCACGTCCGGTGACGCAGCGCGGAAGAGTGATTCACGTCGGATGACATAGCCCATTCGCCTGGAGTGAAAAAGAAACCTTTAAAACGTAGCAAGGTTGTGTACATTTGTACACATACAGAAAATGCTTTTCCGGTTGAGAATTCGACACCCATGGCGACACGACAAAACGACCCGCAGCGCCGCGAGCGCATTCTGGAAGCGACGCTCGCCTGCATCGCCACGCACGGCTTTCATCATATTACGCACCGCAAAATCGCCCTTGAGGCAGGCGTGCCGCTGGGCTCTGTCACCTACTATTTCACTTCGCTGGAGGCATTACTGGCTGAGGCGTTTACGCGTTTCGCCGAGAGCATGTCGCGCCAGTACCAGGCACTGATGGCACAGGCGCAGAGCCGCGAGGAAGCCTGCGAGGCATTAACGGCGCTAATTTGCGGCGCGCAGGTGACGACGCCTGAAAATATGGAGCTGATGTACCAGCTCTACGCCTACGCGAGCCGCCAGCCGCAACTTAAAATCATCATGCAGGACTGGATGCGCCGCAGCCAGCAGACGCTCGAAACCTGGTTCGACCCGGCGACCGCCCGCGCGCTTGATGCGTTTGTCGAAGGGATGACGCTGCACTATGTTGTCGACCGCGAGCCGCTGAAGGAGGCGGAGATCCGGGTAATAGTGTTGAGACTCGCCGGAGTCGATTAAATCCGCTTCAAAAATTAAGTGAGTCAAAAGGGAAGGTTTTATGTGCCTTTACATAATAACATTTTGGTTAACAAACAGGCGAAAATAGAAATGGGTCGTTATTGATCGGCTTGTCACTATACGTAGCTCAGCGCTTTATCATGCTCGCTGATAATATATTTTCTTAACTTTTTTGTGAAGTGAACATGTAGTATGGTGCCTAAGGTTATCCATAGCAAAATAAGCTCAGTGAAAGGCAGCATGACATATACAAATGTTTTTTCCTTCGGATAAACTTTTATCGAATTAGTCAGGTAACGCTGGCCTTCTTGCGTAAGAAAGAGATCGAAAATCCCTTTCTTTACTTCTGGTGATGGTAAGATACTTTGAGTGGCAACTCGGGTAATGTTCGAGGTACATTCGGCTTTACGCATATTCCACTTGCTTCTGGCAACAATGTTTGCCTGCCAGGCTGAATCGCGAGAAATATAAAAATATTCTCCGGTAGGCTTCCAGATAAGAAGGGTGTGCTCACCGGGAGTCTTAGCAGTGCGGATAACTACCGGAGCAGAAAAGCAAAAGGAACCGATAAAGAATAAAGCAAAGACACAAGGTAGGAACTTATCAAGTCTTTTGGTTTCAGGTATCTTTTTTGTCGAAAGTGGGATCATAAAAAAACGTAATAAGGAAGAAGGTATACCTGCATTTTCGAAAGTTTTAGCTTCTCCTTCACGCGGTTTTACAAGCTTGCTTTTTATATTAATTAGGACTTTAAATACTGTCCCGATGGCTGTTACCAGCGTGATAATTGTCGCAACCGGCGCATTGGTAAACTCTGTGCTTATCATCTCTGTAATCGAATGCATTTTTCTGAATCCTGTGCGTGCTTGCTGTTTTTTATTATCTTATTTTTAACAGGTATGACATGATTTGCAATAGTTGTGAAGAGTACATTGGCGTTATTATTTGTATGTTGGTCTATAACTTGATGAGATTATGATATATGTGAAATTATACCAGAAAACGAGTGCATGCCTTTGTGGCATAATGATGAAGCGATGTCTTTTCTTCGTCATCGAATTAATACAGAGTGAAAGAAAATAAAATCTGCTAATTATGTGCCTGCCCACTTAAAAAGTAGGAATGAATTAATATCGCTAAAGTAGTTGATGTCGGGGCAAGCTGCAGCTGGTCTGCAACCGCTTTGGTAACCTTTGGTCTCAGGATAGGGAGAATGGGATGCATGACAAGGTTGTCGGCATGTGTGCTGCCTTACATCCAGTTAGCCCGTTGATAGAACCAAAGTGTGGCTGGAGTCTGGGATGGGGCTTCGTAAAACTCAAATACCGCGCTGTCAGGAATTTCACGCAACAAAAAACCCATCAACCTTGAACCAAGATGGCGGGGTTGATGGGCTCCACAAAATGGGGACATCAAAGAAAAGCAGTGGCACTAATTGAGACTGATGCTTTTTCGAAAAGTTCGCGCCATCTGCAAAATTTCTCGTTTTTTTATGTGCCGGGCCAGATGATGACGATAAGCGTACCGGCAAGCGTCAGCAGCACGTTGGCAATCGCATAGGTGCCCGCGTAGCCGAGCGCCGGGATATTGCTGCGCGCGGTATCGCTGATGATCTCCATCGCAGGTGCGCAGGTGCGTGCGCCCATCATCGCACCGAACAGCAACGCGCGGTTCATGCGCAGCACATACGCGCCGAACAGGAAGCAAATCACCACCGGCAGCAGGCTCACTATCAAACCCGCAAACAGCATCTGGCCGCCCACAGCGCCGAGGCCGTGGCCGATGCCGCTGCCTGCGCTCAGGCCCACGCCTGCCATAAACACCATCAGGCCAAACTCTTTCACCATCATCAGTGCGCCCTGCGGGATATAGCCGAACGTCGGGTGGTTGGCGCGCAGGAAGCCGAGCATGATCCCGGCAAACAGCAGACCGGCGGCGTTACCGATGCCGAAGCTGAACGAGCTGAACTGGAAAGTGATCATCCCGATCATCAGGCCGACAATAAAGAAGGCGCAGAAGGCGAGAAGATCAGTCACCTGGCTGTGAATGGAGATAAACCCGATACGGTCGGCGATGGTTTTCACGCGTCGTGCGTCGCCGCTCACCTGTAAGACGTCGCCTTTGTTAAGGACGATGTTGTCGTCAATCGGCATCTCAATCTGGCTACGGATGACGCGGTTTAAGAAGCAGCCGTGGTCGGTGAGCTTGAGCTGGCCGAGACGGCGGCCCACCACGTTGTGGTTTTTGACCACGATTTCTTCAGTGACGATGCGCATGTCGAGCAGATCGCGATCGAACACCTCTTTACCGTTGCGAAAGCTCGGGTCGAGGCGCGCGTGGGCGTCCGGGTAACCTACCAGCGCAATTTCATCGCCCATCTGCAAGACCGCGTCGCCGTCCGGGCTCGCGAGAATGCCGTTGCGGCGAATACGCTCGATGTAACAGCCGGTCTGGCGGTAGATGCCGAGTTCACGCAAATTTTTGCCATCGGCCCAGGCGACCAGCTCCGGCCCCACGCGATAGGCGCGGATAACCGGCAGATAGACTTTGCGGTTGGCGTCGGTATCGAGACCGCGCTCGCGCGCAATCTGCTGGGCGCTGGTTTGCAGATCCTGGTGCTGGAGTTTCGGCAGGTAGCGCGCCCCGAAAATCAGGCTTACCAGCCCGATAAGGTACGTCAGCGCATAGCCGAGGCTCAGGTGATCCAGCGCCTGGGCAAGCTGTGCGCCTTCCATACCAGCGTGGCGTAATGTGTCGCCCGCGCCCACCAGCACGGGGGTGGAGGTCATTGAACCCGCCAGCATCCCGGCGGTCAGGCCGATATCCCAGCCGAACGCGCGGCCAAGCCCGAGCGCAATGAGCAGAGCGCTGCCGACCATGACCAGCGCCAGCATCAGATAATTCTTACCGTCGCGAAAGAAAATAGAAAAAAAGTTAGGGCCGGCTTCGACACCGACGCAAAAAATAAACAGCATAAAGCCGAGGTTAAGCGCGTCGGTGTTAATCGAAAAATGCTGCTGGCCTAATAATAATGAAACGACTAAAACGCCAATGGAATTACCCAGTTGCACAGAACCCAGGCGTAATTTACCAAGACACAGGCCGAGCGCCAGCACCACAAATAATAACAGGATGTAATTCCCGTTTAACAAATCTGCGACGTTTATATTCACGGAGGCTAACTTCTTGTTTACCAGTAAGTTGTTGAAAAGGAGAGGCTTCTGGGCTAGGATTTTGCTTATGTTTTACCGGAAGTGCGCTTTTTCCGGAGCCATTATTTCGTCTGCATAAGCTTTTAGCCGCCGCTAGTTTAATCGTTATGAATAGTATCGGCCAGCAAGAATATTCTATTACCCGCAGTTAATTATGAGGCACGGACTGCCGCCATGCTTTATCTGACTAAACATCCGCACCGGCGGAGAGGAGATCAGGTTGATACAGGCACTATCAGGGGGATATTTGTTGATGCGACGTCATAGCCGGGCTGCGACCGCCTGCTGTTTTATTCTGTTTCTGGCGTTATTCATGGCACAAAAAATGGTACCGGGTACGTTCGCGCCAGGTGCCGGATCGATGGATCTGGGGATTTTATCTTTTATGCTGCCTGGCGCTGTGGCGGGTGTTTGCGCCAGACGGGGCCGTGAACTTAAGCCGCTGGCAGGCGCGCTTATCGCCGCGCCGCTCTGCCTGGTGCTTTTGCATCTGTGGGGCGGGGAAGCGCGCTCCTTCTGGCAGGAGCTGGCGTGGATTTTCAGCGCGCTGTTCTGGTGCTCTATCGGCTCGCTCTGCTGGTTGTTCCTGCTTACGCTGCGCCATCGCGGGGATAGCAGACGCCGGCTGTAACGGCCGGTTTCATTTTCGTTTCTTAACGCAACGTTCCGTTAACCGCCATCTGGCGCATTACGATTATACTGATGTGTTTTGGGCAAGCTTTCGCTTGCTTTTCAACACACCAGGAATAAGGAAAACGTGATGACGCCAACGATTGAGCTGCTTTGCTCGCACCGTTCCATTCGCCACTATACCGATGAGCCCATCAGCGACGCCCAGCGTGAAGCGATTATCCACGCGGCGCAGTCCGCCTCCAGCTCCAGTTTCCTGCAGTGCAGCTCCATTATTCGTGTAACCGACCGCGCGATGCGTGAGCAACTGGTGACGCTGACCGGCGGCCAGCCGCACGTCGCGAAAGCCGCCGAGTTCTGGGTTTTCTGCGCCGATTTCAACCGCCATCTGCAAATCTGCCCGGATGCGCAACTGGGGCTGGCTGAACAGCTTTTGCTCGGCGTGGTAGATACCGCGATGCTCGGACAAAACGCGCTGGTCGCGGCGGAATCGCTTGGTCTCGGCGGGGTTTACATCGGCGGTATTCGTAACAGCATTGAAGCGGTCACAGAACTGTTAGGCCTGCCGAAACATGTGCTGCCGCTGTTTGGCCTGTGCCTCGGCTGGCCGGCGGACAATCCGCAGGTGAAACCGCGTATGCCTGCGGGCCTGATGGTGCACGAAAACCGCTACCAGCCGGTCGACCGTGAACTGCTTGCTGAATATGACGAAGAGATAGCCGACTACTACCTGCATCGCGACAGCAACGCCCGCCGCGACACCTGGAGCGATCAGATCCGCCGCACCATCATTAAAGAGAACCGTCCGTTTATTCTCGACTATCTGCACAAGCAGGGCTGGGCGACACGCTAAGCCTTTTTACACTCCCCCGCCCGCGCGGGGGCGTGTATGATAGGCCGGTTTTCACGACGTGTTCAGAGAGGTGCAGGGTGAAAATCGCCATTTTGTCCCGGGACGGTACGCTCTATTCTTGTAAACGCCTGCGCGAAGCCGCCACGCGGCGCGGCCATCAGGTGGAAATTCTCGATCCGCTTTCCTGTTATATGACCATCAACCCTGCGGCGTCCTGCGTGCATTATAAAGGCCGTCAGCTGCCGCATTTCGATGCGGTGATCCCGCGCATTGGCTCTGCCATCACCTTTTACGGTACCGCCGCGCTGCGCCAGTTCGAAATGCTTGGCAGTTATCCGCTGAATGAATCGGTCGCCATTACCCGCGCGCGCGATAAGCTGCGCTCGCTGCAGCTGCTGGCGCGTCAGGGCATCGATTTGCCCATCACCGGCATTGCCCATTCGCCGGACGACACCAGCGATCTTATCGATATGGTGGGCGGCGCGCCGCTGGTGGTGAAACTGGTGGAAGGCACGCAGGGCATCGGCGTGGTGCTGGCCGAAACCCGCCAGGCGGCCGAAAGCGTGATTGACGCCTTTCGCGGGCTCAACGCGCATATTCTCGTGCAGGAGTATATTAAAGAAGCCAGAGGGCGCGATATCCGCTGCCTGGTGGTGGGCGACCGCGTGGTCGCGGCCATTGAGCGCCAGGCGAAAGAGGGCGATTTCCGCTCGAACCTGCACCGCGGCGGCGTGGCACGTATTGCGGAGATTAGCGAGCGCGAGCGCGACATCGCGATTAAAGCCGCCGCCACGCTCGGGCTTGATGTTGCAGGCGTCGATATTCTGCGCGCTGACCGCGGCCCGCTGGTGATGGAAGTCAACGCCTCGCCGGGCCTGGAAGGCATTGAGAAAACCACCGGTATGGATATCGCCGGGCAGATGATCAGCTGGATCGAGCGTCACGCGCGCCCAGACTACTGCCTCAAAACCGGTGGTTAACCCGGCATCATGGTATAACGCCCGTTTTTTGCGTAAGCTATCCGATTGACATGTTTGTTGACTAAGAGGCTACAGGTTTTATGGATTCACTCGTCGTCCCGACGCTGGACACCCTGCGCCGCTGGCTCGATAACCTCGGCGTGAGCTTTTTCGAGTGTGATACCTGCCAGGCGCTCCATCTTCCCCATATGCAGAATTTCGAAGGCGTATTCGACGCCAAGATAGATCTGGTGGACAACGTGGTGATGTTTTCCGCGATGGCGGAAATCAAGCCCTCGGCGCTGCTGACGGTCGCCGCCGATCTCTCAGCCATTAATGCCGGTTCGTTGACCTTAAAGGCTTTTCTCGATATTCAGGATGATAACCTGCCGAAGCTGGTCGTCTGTCAGACGCTGCTCGTGGAAATGGGCGTGACGGTGGCACAGTTTGAAGCGTTTTACCGTCAGAGCGAACAGCAGACCTCGATGGTGCTTATGGAAGCGCGCGCGCATCACCTGATTTATACCCCCGAAGAGGATGAAAAAGGGGAACCCGAAGTGAATAACCATTTTCTTCACTGATCCCGCCTGCTTTTAGCGCAGTCGCCACCAGGGCGGCTGCGTATTTCCCGTTTTTATCCTGTAAATAAACTGTTGCGATAGCATAAATCACCGCTCACATCGCTATTTTGGCTTATCACATAGACCAAATCTGGCTAAAAAATTGTTAAATGGCGTTTTTTATTCCGGGCTATAGCCTCGGGGTCAGGCTACAGTTATCCTTGCGAAGCTGCATACAGCGTGCAATGTCTGCCGGAGAGCCGCGCTCTTTTTTCTGTGCAGAATGACCATCTATGCATGAATCTTGCATATGTTTAATTGCGTAAATTTAGTTCGCGCCGACGCGAACTTTTACCCTTTATTCAGAAGGAAAACAGATATGTCCACCCAGAGTAAAAAATGGTTATCGGGTGTGGTTGCCGGTGCGTTGATGGCCGTTTCTGCGACGACCCTGGCGGCTGAACAGAAAACGCTGCATGTGTATAACTGGTCAGACTATATTGCCCCGGACACGATCGCGAATTTCACTAAAGAGACCGGCATTAAAGTCGTCTATGACGTGTTCGATTCCAACGAAGTGCTGGAAGGCAAACTGATGGCGGGCAGCACCGGTTTTGACCTCGTCGTGCCGTCCGCAAGCTTCCTTGAGCGCCAGCTCACCGCCGGCGTGTTCCAGCCGCTTGATAAGAGCAAACTGCCGAACTGGAAAAATCTCGATCCGGAAATCCTCAAGCTGGTGGCGAAGCACGACCCTGATAACAAATACGCGATGCCTTACCTGTGGGCGACCACCGGCATCGGCTATAACGTGGACAAAGTGAAAGCCGCGCTCGGCACCGATGCCCCGCTGAATAGCTGGGATCTGGTGCTGAAACCGGAAAATCTCAAAAAACTCAAAAGCTGCGGCGTCTCCTTCCTGGATGCCCCGGAAGAAATTTTCGCCACCGTGCTGAATTACCTCGGCAAAGATCCGAACAGCAGCAAAGCGGATGACTACAGCGGTGCGGCGACCGATCTGCTGCTGAAGCTGCGTCCGAATATCCGTTACTTCCACTCCTCCCAGTACATCAACGATCTGGCGAACGGCGACATCTGTGTGGCCATCGGCTGGGCGGGCGATGTGTGGCAGGCGGCGAACCGCGCGAAAGAGGCGAAGAACGGCGTCAATATCTCTTACACCATTCCGAAAGAAGGCGCGCTGGCGTTCTTTGACGTCTTCGCGATGCCGGCGGACGCCAAAAACAAAGACGAAGCGTACCAGTTCCTCAACTACCTGATGCGCCCGGACGTCATGGCACACATCAGCGACCACGTCTACTACGCGAGCGGCAACAAAGCTTCTACGCCGCTGGTGAGCAAAGAGGTGCGTGACAATCCGGGTATCTATCCGCCGCCGGACGTGATGGCCAAACTCTTCACGCTCAAAGTGCAGGAGCCGAAGCTGGATCGCGTCAGAACCCGCGCCTGGACCAAAGTGAAAAGCGGTAAATAAGGCCGTTTTACCGTAAACGGTGTGCATCGGGGCGGTGCAACTGCCCCACAACAGAACAGAGGACACGCGCCTCTGTTCTGCCATTTGTGCGGCAACCGGGCCGCACAGGTACTTTTGCTTTTTGCCGGAGAGCAATGTAGTGAACGACGCTATTCCCCGCCCACAGGCGAAACCCCGCAAGGCGCTGACCCCGCTGCTGGAAATCCGTAACCTGACCAAATCGTTCGACGGCCAGCACGCCGTCGATGACGTCAGCCTGACCATCTATAAAGGCGAAATTTTCGCGCTGCTCGGTGCCTCCGGGTGCGGAAAATCAACGCTTCTGCGCATGCTCGCGGGCTTTGAAATTCCCACCGCCGGGCAGATTGTGCTGGACGGCGTGGATCTCTCCCACGTGCCGCCGTACCAGCGCCCCATCAATATGATGTTCCAGTCTTACGCGCTCTTTCCGCATATGACGGTTGAGCAGAATATCGCTTTCGGCCTGAAACAGGACAAACTGCCGAAGGCGGAGATAGCAGGCCGCGTCGAGGAGATGCTGGGCCTGGTGCATATGCAGGAGTTCGCGAAACGTAAGCCGCACCAGCTTTCCGGCGGCCAGCGGCAGCGCGTGGCGCTGGCCCGCAGCCTCGCCAAACGCCCGAAACTGCTGCTGCTCGACGAGCCGATGGGCGCGCTCGATAAAAAGCTGCGCGACCGCATGCAGCTTGAAGTCGTCGATATTCTTGAGCGCGTCGGCGTGACCTGCGTGATGGTGACGCACGATCAGGAAGAGGCCATGACCATGGCAGGCCGCATCGCCATCATGAACCGCGGCAAGTTTGTGCAAATCGGCGAGCCGGAAGAGATTTACGAGCATCCAACCACCCGCTACAGCGCGGAGTTTATCGGCTCGGTGAACGTCTTCGACGGGCTGCTGCGCGAGCGTCGCGACGACGGATTAATCATCGACGCGCCGGGGCTGGTGCATCCGCTGAAAGTGGATCCGGACGCCTCAGTGGTGGACGGCGTACCGGTTCACGTCGCGCTGCGCCCGGAGAAAGTGATGCTCTGCGACGAGCCGCCCGCCGATGGCTTTAACTTTGGCGTGGGTGAAGTGGTGCATATCGCCTATCTTGGCGATCTCTCCATCTACCACGTGCGGCTGCACAGCGGGCAGATGATCAGCGCGCAGTTGCAGAACGCGCACCGCTACCGCAAAGGCGCGCCCACCTGGGGTGATGAAGTCCGCCTGTGCTGGGACGCGGACAGCTGCGTTGTGCTGACGGTGTAAGGAGCGACAGATGAGCACTATTGAACGTCAAAGCGAGCCGCCGTCCGCCGCGCCCGGCGGTTTCCGGCTCTGGCTCGCGCGCCTGCAAATGGCGCATGGCCGTAAGCTTGTGGTCGCGCTGCCGTATCTGTGGCTGATCCTGCTGTTTATGCTGCCGTTTTTGATCGTCTTCAAGATTAGCCTTGCAGAGATGGCGCGGGCGATCCCGCCGTATACCGATCTGCTGAGCTGGGCGGACGATCAATTATCGGTGACGCTGAATATCGGCAACTTCCTGCAACTGACCGACGATCCGCTCTATTTCGAGGCGTATTTGCAGTCGTTACAGGTGGCGGCTGTCTCCACGCTGTTCTGTCTGCTGCTCGGCTATCCGCTCGCCTGGGCGGTGGCGCACAGCAAGCCGTCGACGCGCAACATCCTGCTGCTGCTGGTGATCCTGCCATCGTGGACGTCGTTTCTTATCCGCGTTTACGCCTGGATGGGCATCCTTAAAGAGAACGGCGTGCTGAATAACGTGCTGTTGTGGCTCGGGGTTATCGATCAGCCGCTCACCATCCTGCATACCAATCTCGCGGTTTACATCGGGATTGTGTACGCGTATCTGCCGTTTATGGTGCTGCCAATCTACACCGCGCTAACCCGCATCGACTACTCGCTGGTCGAGGCGTCGCTCGATCTGGGCGCGCGTCCGCTGAAAACCTTCTTCAGCATCATCGTGCCGCTCACCAAAGGCGGGATTATCGCGGGCTCGATGCTGGTGTTTATCCCGGCGGTAGGGGAGTTCGTTATCCCGGAACTGCTCGGCGGGCCGGACAGCATCATGATAGGCCGCGTGCTCTGGCAGGAGTTCTTTAATAACCGAGACTGGCCGGTGGCCTCGGCGGTGGCGATCACCATGCTGGTGGTGCTGATTGTGCCCATCATGTGGTTCCACAAATATCAGAATAAAACGATGGGAGACCATGCATGAATAATCTGCCTGTGGTGCGCTCCCCGTGGCGCATTCTGATTTTGATTCTCGGTTTTACGTTTCTCTACGCGCCGATGCTGATGCTGGTGGTCTATTCGTTTAACAGTTCGAAACTGGTGACGGTGTGGGCAGGGTGGTCGACCCGCTGGTACGGCGAGCTGTTTCACGATTCGGCGATGATTAACGCCGTGGGGCTGAGCCTGACGATTGCCGCCTGCGCGGCAACGATGGCGGTGGTGCTGGGCACCATCGCGGCGGTGGTGATGGTGCGTTTCGGGCGCTTTCGCGGCTCCAATGGGTTCGCGTTCATGCTGACCGCGCCGCTGGTCATGCCGGATGTGATAACCGGCCTGTCGCTGCTGCTGCTCTTTGTGGCGCTCGGCCATGCGATCGGCTGGCCGTCCGATCGCGGGATGCTCACCATTTGGCTGGCGCACGTCACGTTCTGTACTGCGTACGTGTCGGTGGTGATAAGCTCGCGCCTGCGTGAGCTTGACCGCTCGATAGAAGAGGCGGCGATGGATCTCGGGGCAACGCCGCTGAAAGTGTTTTTTGTCATAACGCTGCCGATGATCATGCCTGCCGTGGTTTCCGGCTGGCTGCTCGCCTTTACGCTCTCGCTTGATGACCTTGTTATCGCAAGCTTTGTGTCGGGCCCAGGGGCCACGACGCTGCCGATGCTGGTCTTCTCCAGCGTTCGTATGGGCGTCAACCCGGAGATCAACGCGCTGGCGTCGATTATCCTTGGCGTGGTTGGTGTTATCGGTCTGATCGCCTGGTTTTTTATGGCGCGGGCAGAAAAGCAGCGACTGCGCGATGTCCAGCGTGCAAGGCGTAGCTGAACCGCCTAAAATCTGCAATCATGTGCACCCGGCGCCGCGCACGACGCGGCGCTGTTTCACAGGGAAGGCGAGATTTGGACATTTTCAGCAAAGCGCGACAATCACACGCCCGAATGAACGCTCCTACGCTGGTACAGGTGGCGGCGATAGGCATTATTTCTACGCGCTGTCTGGATCTGCTGATGATTTTCAATCTGCTGGGCGTGCGCGGCGTGATGGATTTTATCCACCGCAGCGTACAGACCTGGAGCCTGACGCTGATTTTCTTCGCAAGCCTCGTTTTACTCTGTATCGAATTCCGCTGCGCGTTTGTGATCCTCAAGGGCCGCGCCTGGGGCCGCTGGGTCTTTCTGCTTACCCAGATTATCGCGACCGGCTATCTGTGGGCGGCCTCGCTCGGCTGGGGATACCCGGAGCTGTTCAGTATCGCGGGCGGCTCGCGGCGCGAAATTTTCCATTCGCTGGTGATGCAAAAGCTGCCGGATCTGCTGGTGCTGGCGTTGCTGTTTATTCCTGCCCGCAGCCGACGTTTTTTCCGGCTACAGTAATCCTGCGGCGTGATAGAATCGCCGGTCCGCGTTTTTCTTAAGGTTTTTAGCTATGCACTGCGCACTCTATGACGCCGGGCGCTGCCGCTCCTGTCAGTGGATTGAACAGCCCCTCGACACCCAACTTGCCGCCAAAATGACCGACCTGCGAACGCTGCTGGCAGCGCTGCACGTGGGCGAGTGGGGCGCGCCGGTAAGCGGGCCGGAGCAGGCGTTTCGCAATAAAGCGAAAATGGTAGTGAGCGGGAGCGTGGAAAAACCGCTGCTCGGCATGCTGCATCGCGACGGCACGCCGGTGGATTTGACCGAATGCCCGCTCTATCCGGCGTCGTTTTACGCCGTGTTTGCGGCGCTGAAGCCCTTTATCGCCCGCGCGGGGCTGACGCCGTACAACGTCGCCCGCAAACGCGGCGAGCTGAAATATCTGTTGCTGACGCAAAGTACGCTCGACGGCGGGCTGATGCTGCGTTTTGTGCTGCGCTCGAAGGAGAAACTTGAGCAACTGCGCGCCGCGCTGCCTGGGCTGCTGGCGGAATTGCCGCAGCTTAAGGTCGTGACCGCCAATATTCAGCCGGTGCATATGGCGATTATGGAAGGCGACGAGGAGATTTGGCTGACGCAACAGCAGGCGCTCGCGGAAAGCTTCAACGGCGTGCCGCTGTGGATCCGTCCGCAGAGCTTTTTCCAGACCAACCCGACGGTCGCGAGCGCCCTGTACGCCACGGCGCGCGACTGGGTGCGCGCGCTGCCGGTGAATCATATGTGGGATCTGTTTTGCGGCGTCGGGGGCTTCGGGCTGCACTGCGCCACGCCGGAGATGACGCTGACCGGCATCGAAATCGCGCCGGAAGCGATTGCGAGCGCTCGCGCGTCGGCGCAGGCACTGGGGCTTCGCAACGTGCATTTTCAGGCGCTGGATTCGACCGATTTCGCGACCGGCCAGCAGGCGGTGCCTGACCTTGTTCTCGTGAACCCGCCGCGGCGCGGTATCGGGAAGGCGTTGTGTGAATATCTGAGCCATATGGCCCCGCGCTATATTGTTTATTCAAGCTGTAACGCGCAGACGATGGCGAAAGACATCGGCGAGTTGCCGAGTTATCGCATCGCGCGCGCGCAGCTGTTTGATATGTTTCCGCATACGGCGCATTACGAGGTGTTGACGCTGCTGGTGCGGAAGTAAACGCCGGGCTTTTTTGAGTGGTGGGTGCGCTAACGCTTACCCACCCTACATAAGATGGTAAGGCTTATTCGGAGTCGTAGGGCGGGTAAGCGAAGCGCACCCGCCACGCGCTTACCAGTAAAGCTTCCAGCTTTGCGACAGCCGCGTCAGCGCTTCCATATAAAAATAATCGCCCCAGCTGCAACACTCATCCACACCTTTATTGCTCGCCAGATGATAAACGGAATGCTTCAACAGACCGTTGCAGGCGTCTTCCGGTTTGGCCAGATAATCACGCGTTAGCGACGTAAAAATATGCAGCGCCCACGCCTCGCAGACGGCGCGATCCGGGTCGGTCACGGGTAAATGTTTGATAAGCTCCAGCAGCCCGCACACGGTAATCGCGGCGGCGGACGAATCGCGCAGCGCGTCGGTGCCCTGAAGCGCCAGATCCCAGTGGCACACGCCATCTTCCGGCAGACGGTTCACGAAATAGCTCGCAAGCTTCTTCGACAACCCGACCATCCGCGTATCGCCCGTATAACGGTAGCTCAACAGAAATCCGTAAATGCCCCACCCCTGCCCGCGAGACCAGCACGAATCATCGGCATACCCCTGCTGCGTATTGCCAAAGCGCGGTTCGCCGGTCACCGGATTCATATAATAGGTATGCCAGGTGGAAGCGTCCGGGCGCACCAGATAGCGCGCCGCCTGGTTCACATGCGCCTGCGCCGCCGCCGCGAAACGCCCGTCGCCGGTCTGCTCGCTCGCCCACCACAGCAGCGGCAGGTTCATATTGCAGTCGATAATCATCCGCCCGGCCTGCGCCGGATCGTCCAGATCGCCCCACGCCTGAATTATCTGCGCCTTCGGGTGATAGCGCTCAAGCAGCGCCTCGGCGGCCAGCAGCGCGAAACCACGCGCCTCCCGGCAGGCGTTCAGCCGCCAGTCGGCTACGCAGGAAAGCGTATACAGAAAACCAAGATCGTGCGTGTTGGTATCGCGACGTCCGGCGATACGCTCGCCGAACGAGCGCACCTGGCGCTGCGCAGCGACGCGGAAAGTTTCATCGCCGGAAAGCTCCCACGCGAGCCACAGCTGCCCGGTCCAGAAACTGGTGGTCCACTCGACATTGTCGGTCAGCGGATAGTAGCCCTTCACACAGGTTTCGGCAGGGAAACGATCGCCGAAAGCGGACAGATTCTGGCGCAGACGCGCCAGTACGGCTTCACGCGTCTGCCCCAGCGTCTCGCGAAGCGACGCCAGCGAGGGCGTAGCGGGCGGATGGTTAAACGGTTCACGGGCAACGGATTGCAGCATAACGACTCCTGTAATGTTAATTTTTTACCGCCGCCGCGGCGTGTGCGGCACCGTCACGTTTGCTCTGACAGGCGGAAAGGGTAAAGGCGGAAATCAGCGTAAAGGTGAGGGCGATAGCGCCCATCAGGATGTAGGTCTGCTCAAAGCCGATGCGGTCGTAGAGATAGCCGGCGGGTGACGAGACCACCACGTTGCCGACATACAGCATCGCCTGGTAGCCCAGCAGATACATGGTGGCGTTGACGCGTTTATCGAAATGCTCGGCGATATACTTGAACACCGACACCAGCAGCAGGCAGATCTCCAGCCCGTACAACGGCTTCAGCACGGAAATCAGCAGGTGGGAATCGCACAGCCCCGAGATAATCAGGCGTGCGCCGACGACGAGGCCGACAATCAGCAGCCCTTTTTTGGCACCCATATAGTTCACGAATACCGGAATGACCATATACATCACAAATTCCATGCCGGACTGCACGGTGCCGAGATAACCAAAGACCGCGTTCCCCTCCTGCACGTCGTCAAAGAAGGTGACGAAGTAGCGCGAGAACTGCTGCTCAGCGATAAACATCATCCACGCCACGCCCGCCACATACAGGCAGAACGCCCAGAATTTACGGCTGCGCAGCAGTTCATAAACATCGCTCATGGCGATTTTCTGCTTCGAGAGCACTTCACTGGCGCGTGTGGTCGCAGTGTTGACCTTCAGGCTCAGCAGCACGCCCAGCATGACCAGCGACGCCGCGCTGCCGAGGATAAAGTTATACGCCGGGGAGAGGTTAAACAGCAGGCCGGAGAATGACGAGGCGACCGCCCAGCCGAGCGAGCCCCACATGCGTATCTGCCCGAATTCCATGCCGTTCAGGCGGCTGTAGCGATCGGTGTAGGATTCACAAGCCGCGACGCCGGCATACCACGCGAAGCTTAAATAAATTGCTCCGACGATAATTCCGGCCAGCGTGTTCGAGACCAGCAGCGGCTGATAGACATAGATAAAAAATGGTGCCATCAGCGCCGACATACCCACCACGAAATAGAGCAGGTATTTGCTCATGCCGATTTTATCGAGGATGTAGCCGTAAACGGGCTTGAGGATCACCGAGAAAATGCCGTTCACGGCAAACACCGTTCCGATCACCGAACCGCTCAGGTGCGTTTTCTGCCCGAGCCAGATAGCCAGCAGACCGATACTGGCAGACCAGGTAAAAAAGTAGAGAAAGATAAAACTACTGATTTTCACATATTCCGCTTTATTGGCAGCAGTGATGTTCTTCATGGCGTCCTCTCAGGGGCTTATTTATTGTTGTAGAGCGGGAAGCGGCGCGTCGTGCCGTCCGACGCGCGCAGAAGCAGGGCATCGGTTTCAAGGGTGATTTCGGGGGCCAGTGGCAGCGTGTCCAGCGCGCCGATAACCCCGGCCACCGCGCTGCACATCCAGCTTTCGCCTGCCGCAACGGCGCCCGTAAGGCAAGGGATGGCGGCGCACTCAGCGAACATCACGCTGCTGTTGGGCGGCGTAATCACATGCTCTGCCTGGCGCGTGTGTGCTGGCGCGAGATCGACGATGACGCTGGTGCCATAGGTCGCCTCAATCGCGCAGCGGTGTGCAGAGGCGATAACACGCGTCGTCTGCGCTTGCCAGAGGGTGGCGAATCCGCCTTCAACGCTGTGCAGGTCACGACCGCTCTGGATGTGGTGGATGCGAAGGTGCCACGGGCCGTAAGGGATAAGCCAGGTAGCGATATGAACGTCGCGCCACGGCGACCACCGCGAGAAAATATGGTCCGGCGCGGTGACGACCTTGTCGCACTCCCGTCGGCCCCGGTAGTAGCCGTCGTTTTCGCACAGCAGCAGCATGGAATCACAGGCGGCGTGTTTGATGCCGTAGCGACCACGCTCAATGGTGAAACCGAAATGGCTGGAGTAAGCGAATTTGGTGTATTTGGCTTCAGTATTCACATAGTTATTCAGCTCCACCTGGCCTGCGGTGAGCAGCCAGGCGTGGCGCGAATGTTCGCTATGAGCAAGTATCTGTGAGGCTTCGGGAATGGCCCGAATCTCATCGTGGAGCGGCAGTGGCGCTTCCTGCGCCTGCCAGAAAGGGCTTTCTTGCGCCATCGCCAGCACCAGAAACACTTTCAACGCCCAGTAGGGTGAGCCGGGCGAGTTATAGTCTTCGCACATCGCGAGATTCGGGCAGGCGTAACCGAGGGTGAGAATATCGTCGCGATCGAGGACTGGCTTATCCATCCACCAGCGCAGGTGGCGCAGCACAATGCCTTTCACCACGCCTGGCGTAAACACATCGAGCCCGGAGAACGCCACCGCGCTCCAGAACGCCACCATCGCAAAACGGTAAGTGAGGCTGCGGCCAAACGGAATGGACGCGCCGTCGGCGGCGGAAAACCAGATGAAATCGCCAGCAAACCGGCGTGCGCGCTCGCGAAGCGTCGCGGCGCGTTCGGCGTCGTCCTCTGCCATCAGCGTGGCGTAGACCAGCCCGTAAAAGTGGAACGCCATTGAGATATAGTAATCTTTCGGACGGCCCGGGCCATCGGCGTACCAGCCGTTGCCGAGGTAATACGCCTCCATGCGCGCGAAACGCGCCTCCAGCACCTCACGCCGCCACGGTAGTCCCGCGCGTTTAAAGCCCAGTTCCACGACGATCGCGAAATAGTTCCAGTTGCTGTCGGGCATGGAGGCGTCGCCAGCCTGGCGCAGCCACTGGTAAAGGTTATTCAACTCGCGCTCGCTAAAGCATGCGGTGAGTTTCTCCTGCAGCAGCGCGAGTCCCAGACCGTAAGCGGCCATCTCCACCAGCCGCTGATCGTAAGGACCGGTTTCGCCCCAGTAGCCGGAGTGCTGCGGATCGGTGCCGTGGCGAATGGCCGTCAGGTATTTTTCCGCTTCCGGCGGCGTGTCACCGCCCGCCATTAACGGGAAGAGTCCCCACAGCGCGCGCGATAATCCCTCCATCCGCGCGATGTCCGGGCCGTAGTGTGCGCAGGTTTCGCCAAGGGTGATGCCGGTATCGCCTGCGGCGAACTGCTTATCCAGCCCGCGCAGCAGACGCATCAGGAGCGCGGCCACATCGCTGCGTGAGGATAGCGGGTTTTTTGGCGTTTTTTCGGCTGACATGATTCACCTCATCAATGCTTCTGCACAGCGCTGGGTGGCTGCGTAATGGGTGCAAGCATAAGTAAGCCAGGAGAGGGGGATATGTTAGCTACGTCACAGGGCGGATTATTGGTTAAGACGCTGTTTGAGAAAATTTAAAACTATGGTTTATAACTGCGTGCAACCGGTCAAAAATTGAAATTGGTTGCCCTGTGGATACTGCCTGCGAAAAATCATTGCTGGAGCTTATCTCGTTGAATGACGACATCGTGTCGTTCAGCCGTCTCTACGCGAACTCGATTCGTTACCATCACTGGCATCAGTGTCTGGAACTGCTTTATGTGGAGGAAGGATATGGCGTGGTGATGGTGGACAATCAGCAGTACACGATGCGCCCCGGCAGGCTTTTTATCTTTCCACCGATGACGCTGCATAAAGTGATGGTGGAAGAGCGTGAACGCGAGCGTTACCGGCGCACCGTGATTCACCTTGATAACCATGCCGCGCTGCGGCTGCTGGTGCCTTTCGCGCAGCGTTATGCGCGGTTTGCAACGTTAAGCCAGCGCGGCGCGCGTGCCACGGTGGTGGATTTCGCTGATATTCACACGCATCTCGATCATTTTTTTACACTCTATGCGCCGAGGCTTGCCAAAGGGCGCAGTGAACATGAAGAGGTGGCGAGCTTTCTGATTCATCTGCTGAGTCTGCTGCCGGAAACGCCTGCGCCGCCGCCGCGCGCCAGCAATGCGCTATCGACACAGGTCATGTTGTGGGTGGAAGAAAATTACGCGCAGAAATTTAGCCTGAGCGCGCTGGCGCAGACCCTTAACCGCTCCCGCAGTTATCTCTCGCGCCGCTTCCAGCAGGAGACCGGGGAGGCGATCCACGACTACCTGACAACATTCCGGCTGCGTAAGGCGTGTGAGCTGTTGCGCCATCACTCACATAGCGTGGCGGATATCGCCCGAATGACCGGTTTTTCCGATACCACCTATTTCATCAGCAGCTTTCGTAAGCGGCTGGGAGAAACGCCGTTGCAGTATCGTAAATCCAGAAAAAATGAAGGCCCGCGTGGCGGGCCTTGAAAGGGCAAAACGATGTTTACTGCGGGAACCACTGGTCACTGATTTTCTGATAAGTGCCATCGGCTTTAATGGCCGCCAGCGCGTCGTTAAGTTTTTTCAGCAGCGCAACGTTATCCGGGCGTACCGCAATCCCAAGGCCGGTGCCGAAGTATTGCGGGTCGGTGACTTTTTCTGACGCGGTGCCAAGCTGCGGATTGTTCTTCAGCCATTCGTTCACCACGGCGGTATCGCCGAAGACGCCGTCGATACGGCCATTTTTCAGGTCGATAATCGCATTCTGGTAGCTGTCATACGCCACGGTTTTCACTTCCGGGTGTTTATCCTGGAGATATTTCTGGTGCGTGGTGCCGTTTTCCATGCCAATACGTTTGCCTTTCAAATCATCGAAAGATTTATATGCGCCTTTTTTGGCGATAACGATGGCAGAGTTGGCGTAATACGGCGCGGTAAAGGCGACCTGTTTTTGACGCTCCGGCGTGATATCCATACCAGAGATAACGGCGTCATATTTTTTAAATTTCAGCGCCGGGATCAGGCTGTCGAACGCATGGTTGGTGAAGGTGCATTCCGCCTGCATTTGTTTGCATAACGCTTTGGCGAGATCGATGTCGAAACCGACGATCTGGTTGCTGGCGTCGAGCGACTCAAAAGGTGGGTAGGTTGCCGAAGAACCGAAGCTGATTTTATCCGCTGCCGCGGCGTGGAATGCGACGCCAGCGAGCATGGCGGCCAGAATGATTTTTTTCATGCGTGAAGCTCCCGTCTGCCAATCTTGTTTTATGTCACCGTTTACCCGGCGTGTTGACACCATGCCATTAAGTGAATTTATATGCAATAAAAACGTATAAGTATTTTATTTGGTTTGTGCGGGTGGGGGAGATGGCGGGTGCGCGTCGCTTACCCGCGCTACAAAGAAGATTCAGATTTGCGTAGGGCGGGTAAGCGACGCGCACCCGCCATAAAACAGAAAACCCTCTCCCACAAAGAGAGAGGGCAGAGAGAACTAACTGCGGCGCTCAAACGCCAGTGCGCGGCGCTCGATTACGCGCATCAGGAGCGTCAGCAGGCCGTTGACGATAAGATAAATCACGCCCGCCGCGCCAAACACCATCACATCATAGGTGCGGCCATACAGCAGTTGCCCGTAGCCCATCACTTCCATCAGCGTAATGGTGTAGGCAAGCGACGTACTCTTGAACACCAGCACCACTTCGTTGGAATAAGACGACAGCGCGCGCTTAAACGCATACGGCAGCAGAATCGCCAGCGTATCTTTACGGCTCATGCCCAGCGCCCCGCAGGACTGCCACTGGCCCTCCGGGATCGCCCGGATAGCCCCGTAAAAGAGCTGCGTGGTATACGCCGCCGAGTTCAGCGACAGCGCCACCAGCGCGCACAGCCACGGCTCGGAGAGCACATGCCACAGCCACGGATAGTTCTGCAGTGACGGGAACTGCCCCGGCCCGTAGTAAATCAAGAAGATCTGCACCAGCAGCGGCGTACCGGTAAAGAGCGTAATGTAGCCGCGCACGATCCAGACCAGCACCGGCGTTTTCAGCGTCAGGATAATCGTGAAGATCACCGACAGCACCAGTGCTACGGCGATCGACGCCGCGGTGAGCGTCAGGCTGGTGTGCAGCCCTTTTAACAGCTCTGGTAAGTAATCCAGCATCAGCCCGGCCTCCGCTCAAAGCGCGTGGCGCGCAGGTCGATACGCTTGAGGATGTACTGGCTTATCAGGGTGATCACCAGATAAATCGCCGCCGCGATAATGTACCAGGTAAACGGCTCCTGGGTGCGGGTGGCGATGCTTTTGGTTTGCAGCATCAAATCGTTCACGCTAATCAGCGACACCAGCGCGGTGTCTTTCAGCAGCACCAGCCACTGGTTGCCAAGCCCCGGCAGCGCGTGGCGCCACATCTGCGGCATCACGAGACGAAAGAAAATCGCCGATTTCGACAGGCCCAGCGCCTGGCCCGATTCCCACTGGCCTTGCGGCACCGCTTTCAGCGCGCCGCGCAGCGTCTGCGAGGCATAGGCGGAATAAAGCAGGGCGAGGGCAATCACACCGCACAGGAATGGGCTGACGTCGAAATTATCGATCTGCACTTGTACCGGAATGGACGTGAAACCAAGCGGGATCGTAAAGCCGTCCGAGAGGGTGAGCAGCAGTTGCGAGGAGCCGAAATAGATAAACAGCACCACCAGGATTTCCGGCAGGCCGCGCAGAAGGGTAACCAGCGCCGTGGCAAGCCAGCCGACCGGCCGCCACTTCGCCGATTCCAGTACGGCGAACAGCATCGCCAGCACCAGCCCCAGGCCAAGCGCGCAAACGGCAAGGCCGACGGTCATCCCGGCGGCGCTTGCTAAAGGTAACATATCGTTCATTCAGGCGATTACTTCTGGAACCATTTGTCGTAGATGGCCTTGTAAGTGCCGTCTTTCTTCACTTTCTCCAGCGCAGTGTTGAATTTCTGCTGAAGCTCGGTGTTGCCCTGACGAACCGCGATGCCAAGGCCGGTGCCGAAGTAGTCTTTGTCCGTCACTTTATCGCCGACGGCGGCCAGTTTCGGGTTGGTTTTCAGCCACTCGGTCACAACGGCAGTGTCGCCGAACACGGCGTCGATACGGCCGTTTTGCAGATCCAGACGCGCGGTCTGGTAGCTGTCATACGGCACCGTGGTGATTTCCGGGTGTTTGTCGGTAATGTATTTCTGGTGAGTGGTGCCGTTCTGCACGCCCACGCGCTTGCCTTTCAGCTGCTCAATGCTGCTGTTTTTACCCTGCAAGCCTACGAACAGCGCGGAGTTGTCGTAGTACGGCGTAGTAAACAGCACCTGTTTTTCGCGCTCAGGCGTGATATCCATGCCAGCCATGACAGCATCCACACGCTTGAATTTCAGCGCCGGGATCAGGCTGTCGAACGCCTGGTTAGTGAAGGTGCAGGTCGCATCGATCTCTTTACAGAGCGCATTGGCCAGATCGACGTCGAAACCGACGATTTTGTTGCCTGCATCCATGGACTCAAACGGAGGGTAAGAGGCTTCGGTTGCGAAACGAATAGTTTGTGCTGCGGCGGCGGAAAGGCTAACGCTTGCAAGAAGCGCGGCAATCAATACGTTTTTCATTGTCATTATTCCGGTCATCTTCAGTGGGAAAGATAGTTTTTAAACGCCTCGGTCGCAGGGGCGCTAAAGCAGCTCGCGTCGCCCTGCTCGATAATGTGTCCATTTTCCATATAGACTACCCGGCTGGCGGTTTTACGCGCCACTTCCACTTCATGCGTCACAATCACCTGCGTGATCCCGGTCTGGGAGAGCTCGCGGATAATGCTGACTATCTGCGCGGTGATTTCCGGGTCCAGCGCGGCCGTCGGTTCGTCGAACAGCAGCACCTGCGGCTCCATCATCAGCGCGCGCGCAATCGCCACACGCTGCTGCTGACCCCCGGAAAGATGCAGCGGATAACGATCGACATACGGCGTCAGGCGCAGGCGCTCCAGCAGTTTATCGGCACGCTTACGTGCGGCCTCTTTGCTGAGCCCGAGCACCCGGCACGGCGCCTCGATAAGATTATCCAGCACCGTCAGGTGCGGCCACAGATTGTACTGCTGGAACACCATGCCGACGTTACGGCGCAGTTCGCGAATCGCTTTGTCGCCCGGCGCCTTCGCGAAATCAAACTGGTTGCCCGCAATGCTGAGCTGCCCGGAACGCGGCATCTCAAGCAAATTGAGTACCCGCAGCAGCGAGCTTTTACCCGCGCCGCTTGGGCCAAGCAACACCAGCGTTTCGCCCTCGGGGCAGCTGAGCGTGATGTCAAACAGCGCCTGATGCGCGCCGTAGAAGCAGTTTATGCCGTTTAGTTGAATACTCATGCGTAGCAGTTGAATAGCAATTGAGACCGCGAATAGTACCGTTGGCAGAATAGTTATGCAATATTAGTGCGTTAAAACTTAATATTCTCCACATTTACGGTACAAAACCAGCACGAAATAGCGGGGTGGGGGTGGGGCAAGAATAAATGTCGGCCAGATGGCGCTAAGCCAGACGGTTTATCGCACGCCACCCCCAGCGCGCTTAGCGACGCTCCAGCGACTGGCGCAGCGTGCCCGCTGGCGCATGTACGGTGCCGCCCAGATAGCGCACATCGTCCACCGTCCAGCACTGGCCTTCGCGCACCATCAGCACTTCATCAAGCCATTTTGTCTCGCCGCGCTGCTGCTCCACGCGCAGCGGAATATTGCGCGCGTCGGTGTTCGGGATACGCGAGGCGCTGGCGACGCGCACGCGCTCAGGCGTTTCGGTGCGGCTGGAGAACGGGTCGGTGCGCAAGAAGCCGTTACCGGCGTGGTTCTCGCGGTTCGATTTATCCAGCAGCTGATAGAGCGAATCGCTTAAATAGGGACGCAGAGACGTCAGGTTCGTCAGCCCCTGGCTGCGCTGTTCGATGCGATGCTGGTAGAACTGTTCCGCCACGGTATCAGGGCCGCCTTCCACACACGGACCGCTGCGCGAGCCGATATCCTTAAAGGCGGGCGTCACGGTCGTACAGGCGCTCAGCAGCAGGGCGCACGGAAGAACCAGAGTCAGAACTGAATGGCGCATGTTTTATTTCCTTATTCCGGTAAGCAGGACTACGTTTCTTGTCACAGGACTTTTTTAGCATAGCGTATCGCGACCGAATTGCGTCTGGTATCGTCAGCTAACGCATTGATAGCCAAAAGGAGAGAACCATGCAGTTTTCCACCACCCCAACCCTGGAAGGACAAGTCATTGTTGAGTATTGCGGCGTCGTCACCGGCGAGGCGATCCTCGGCGCGAATATCTTTCGCGATTTCTTCGCGGGTATCCGCGACATCGTCGGCGGCCGCTCCGGCGCGTATGAAAAAGAGCTGCGCAAGGCGCGTGAAATCGCGTTTCGCGAGCTGGGCGACCAGGCGGCGTCGCTGGGAGCCGATGCCGTCGTCGGGATCGATATCGATTATGAAACCGTCGGCAAAGACGGCAGCATGCTGATGGTGAGCGTTTCCGGTACGGCGGTGAAAACCCGTCGATGAAGCTGCGTGGCTGGCCGCTGTTACTGGCGGCACTGCTCGCGGGCTGCGCGGGCGAAAAAGGGATTGTCGATCGCGGCGATTATAAAGTGGATACGCGCCGCGCGGCGCAGGCGGCGTATCCGCGCATCAAAGTGCTGGTTATTCACTACACCGCCGATGATTTTGACACCTCGCTTGCCACGCTGACCGACCGGCACGTCAGCTCGCACTATCTGATCCCGGCGAACCCGCCGCAAAAGGGCGGCAAATCGGTTATCTGGCAGCTGGTGCCGGAGCGCGAACTGGCGTGGCATGCGGGCGTCAGCTTCTGGCGCGGGGCCACGCGCTTAAACGACACCTCGGTGGGCATTGAGCTGGAAAACTACGGCTACCGGAAAATCGACGGTCAGAAGCAGTACTTCCCGTTCAGCCCGCCGCAGATAGCCGTGCTGAGCAAGCTTGCGCGCGACATCATTCAGCGCTACCAGATTGCCCCGCAAAACGTCGTGGCGCATGCGGATATCGCGCCGCAGCGCAAAGACGATCCGGGGCCGCTGTTCCCGTGGCAGGCGCTGGCTGCACAAGGGATCGGGGCATGGCCGGATGAATCGCGCGTGGCGTTTTATCTCGCCGGGCGTAACCCTTATACGCCGGTGGATGAAGCAACGCTGCTGGATCTACTCGCGCGCTACGGCTATGAAGTGACGCCGCAGATGAGCGAGGCGCAGCGCAAACGCGTGATTCAGGCGTTCCAGATGCACTTTCGCCCCGCACGCTACGACGGCCTGCCGGACGCGCAAAGCGAGGCTATCGCCGAGGCGCTGCTGGAGAAATATGGTCAGGAGTAAGCTTTCAGCGCCAGAAATAAAAAACGCCGCGCAATGCGGCGTTTTTTACTGGTGACGGGTGTTATCCGCGGTGCAGCGTGCCGTGATCGCGCAGCCAGTACGCGGTGCGCTCGATGCCTTCATCCAGCGACACCACCGGCTTATAGCCGAGCTCATTTTCAGCGCGGCTGATATCCAGCGTGAAATCGAAGTTCAGCTTGGAGACGCCGTAATGGGTCAGCGCTGGCTCTTTATGGGAATGCTTGCCGAGCCGCTCCAGACTTCTCGCCATCATATCCAGCATCGGGTAGGGCACCGAGCGGATACGGCACGACATCCCCAGTTCATCAATCAGCTTCTGCACAATGCTTTTCAGCGGGCGCGCTTCCCCGTTGGTGATGTTATAAGCGCGGCCTGACGGCAGGGCGTCGCAGGCGCTGCTGCTTGCAAGCCACATCGCATGAACCGCGTTTTCGTGATAGGTCATATCGACCATCGCCTCGCCGCCGCGCGGCAGCAACACGCTGCCATAGTGGCGCATCATCTGCACCAGGCGCGGGAAAAAGACTTTATCGTGCGGCCCGAACAGGCTTTGCGGACGCAGAATGGTAAAGCGCGTCTGCGGGTTCGCCTGCGCCAGCAGTTGAATGACCTCTTCGCTGGCGGCTTTGCTGCGCGCAAAAGCGTTAGCCAGCCGGTGCGGGCGGAAATCTTCGCGGATATCGCGATGGTGGTGGTAATCGAAATAGAGCGCGGGCGAGGAGATATGCACGAAATTACGCACGCCCCAGGCGACGGCCCATTCGCCGAGGCGGCGGGTGGCGCGCACGTTCGCGAGATCGAACGCCTCCTGCGGACCCCAGGGAGAGGTAAAGCTGGAACAGTGCCAGAGCGTATCGATACCGGCCAGCATCGCTTTCGCCTGCGACGAAACCAGCTCGGTTAAATCGGCGTGAATAAACTCCGCGCCCATTTTCTCAAGCAGTCTGCCCATCGCCTCGTTGCGCCCGGTGGCTCTGACCTGGACACCCTGATGACGTAAATATTCGACCGCGTTTCGGCCTAAACCGCTGGTGGCGCCCGTGACCAGTACCTTCATATCGATCCACTGTGCTGTAACGTTTAGCCGCGCATTCTTCCGTGAAATCAGCGCTGATGCAATGGGAACAACGTAACAATGCGCTTTAGCGCAGCTGAATATTCCCCTCGCCGCAGCGCTGTAAACGCGTTATGCCGTTTGCTGTAAAAATTCCCGCCAGTACGCCACGACGGTTTCAAGCTGTTCGCGGTTGACATCAAGGTGCGTCACCAGACGCGTCACCGGCGCGGCGCTAATCAGTACATTGCGCGATTTCATAAACGCGCCCAGCGCGGCGACCTGCGCCTGCGGCACGCTGACAAACAGCATATTAGTGTCGTGACGGCGCACTTCTGCACCCGCGTCGCGCAGCGCCGCGGCAAGCCAGGCCGCGTTGTCGTGGTCCTCTTTCAGACGCGCGACGTTATGCTCCAGCGCATACAGGCCGGCTGCGGCGAGAATACCTGCCTGACGCATACCGCCGCCGGTCATTTTCCGCCAGCGTTTCGCGCGCTTAATATAGTCATGGCTGCCGACCAGCAGCGAGCCCACCGGCGCGCCAAGCCCTTTCGAGAGGCAGATCGTGAAGGTGTCGCAATACTGCGCGATCTCTTTCAGCTCGCAGCCATACGCCACCACCGCGTTAAAGATGCGCGCGCCATCCACGTGCAGCGCGAGACCGCGCTCGCGGGTGAAGCCCCACGCCTGCTGGAGATAGTCACGCGGCAGCACTTTGCCGTTATGGGTATTCTCCAGGCTCAGCAGACGGGTGCGGGCGAAATGAATGTCGTCGGGTTTGATTTTGGCCGCCACTTTGTCCAGCGGCAGCGTACCGTCAACGTCGGCCTCAATCGGCTGCGGCTGAATGCTGCCGAGCACCGCCGCGCCGCCTGCTTCATACAGATAATTATGCGCGAGCTGGCCGACGATATACTCTTCGCCGCGCTCGCAGTGGCTCAGCAGCGCCACCAGGTTGGCCTGGGTGCCTGTTGGCAGAAACAGCGCCGCCTCTTTACCGCTTAAACGCGCGGCGTAGTCCTGAAGCGCGTTGACGGTTGGGTCGTCGCCATAAACATCATCCCCGGTGGGGGCTGCCATCATGCGCTCCAGCATCGCTTTGCCGGGGCGCGTGACGGTATCGCTGCGTAAATCGATCACGGCATATCCTTTTCAGTGAACAGAAAAGACTCTTTTACCGGAACCAGTTGGTTTTCGCCAGATCGATAACCTCATCCCCGCGGCCGTTAATGATGGCGCGCAGCATATAGAGGCTGAAGCCTTTGGCCTGCTCCATTTTGATTTGCGGCGGCATCGCCAGCTCTTCTTTGGCGACGGTAACGTCCACCACCACCGGGCCGTCGGTGCTGAAGGCGCGCGAAAGGGCGTCGTCCAGTTCGCTCGCTTTCTCGACGCGAATGCCCGGAATGCCGCAGGCTTCCGCGATGCGTGCATAGTTGGTGGCGTGCAGATCGGTGCCGTCGGTCAGATAGCCGCCCGCTTTCATCTCCATCGCCACAAAGCCCAGCACGCTATTATTAAAGACGATGACTTTCACCGGCAGATTGAGCTGCACCAGCGAGAGCAGATCGCCCATCAGCATACTGAAACCGCCGTCGCCGCACATCGCCACCACCTGACGCCCCGGCGCGCTCGCCTGAGCGCCTATCGCCTGCGGCATCGCGTTCGCCATCGAACCGTGGTTAAACGAACCGAGCAGGCGGCGTTGGCCATTCATCTCCAGATAACGCGCGGCCCATACCGTCGGCGTGCCGACATCGCAGGTGAAAATGGCGTCCGGCGCGGCGAAATGGCTTATCTGGCGGGCCAGATATTGCGGATGCAGCGCTTTCTCGCTCGGCTGCGCCAGGTCATCCAGCCCCTTGCGCGCGTCGCGGTAATCTTCCAGCGCTTTATCCAGGAAGTGCCGGTCGGTTTTCTCTTCCAGCAGCGGCAGAAGGGCGGCGAGCGTCGCTTTCACATCGCCCACCAGCGCCATGTCCACTTTGCTGTGCGCGCCGATGCTGCCGGGGTTGATATCAATCTGAATGATTTTGGCGTGGGTGGGGTAGAACGCGCGGTAGGGGAAGCGGGTGCCGAGGAGGATCAGCGTGTCGGCGTTCATCATAGTGTGATAGCCGGACGAGAAGCCGATAAGCCCGGTCATGCCCACGTCATACGGGTTGTCGTACTCGACATGCTCTTTGCCGCGCAGGGCGTGGACGATGGGCGCTTTCAGCGTGCGTGCGAATTCCAGCAGCTCCTGATGCGCGCCCGCGCAACCGCTGCCACACATCAGCGCGATGTTATCGGAATAGCGCAGCAGCTGGGCGAGCTTTTTGAGTTCGTCATGCGGCGGCACGATGACCGGCTGCGGCGCGTGATACCAGCCGGGGCTAACCTCTTCCGGCGCAGGTTTCAGCGCCACGTCGCCAGGCAGAACAATCACCGAGACGCCGCGCTCCAGCACCGCTTTACGCAGCGCGATGGCCAGCACCTGCGGGATCTGCTCCGGGCTTGAGACCAGCTCGCAATAGTGGCTGCATTCGCGAAACAGTTCCTGCGGGTGCGTCTCCTGGAAATAGCCGCTGCCGATTTCACTGGAGGGAATATGCGCGGCGATGGCCAGTACCGGCACGTTGTTGCGGTGGCAGTCAAACAGCCCGTTGATGAGGTGCAGGTTGCCAGGCCCGCAGGAGCCCGCGCAGACTGCCAGCTCGCCGGTCAGTTGCGCTTCCGCGCCTGCCGCGAACGCCGCGACCTCTTCATGGCGGGTGGACATCCACTCGATAGTGCCCATGCGGTTTAAGCTGTCGCTGAGGCCATTGAGCGAATCACCCGTTACGCCCCAGATGCGTTTCACGCCCGCCTGCTCCAGGGTTTTAGCGATATATGACGCGACGGTCTGTTTCATGCTCCCTCCTTAGTGAAAAGTAGTGATAACGGTTACAAGCGTAGTTCAAAATCGCAGGCAGGAAGGGACGTAGCCGTGAGTTGGGTGGGGTTTACGGGCATGGTGGATTGGTTTTATGGTTATGGTGGGTGCGCTGCGCTTACCCACCCTACAGGGGTGTTGGATTGGTTTTATGGTTATGGTGGGTGCGCTTCGCTTACCCACACTACAGAATTTATCGCGTTGATTTTACGTAGGGCGGGTAAGCGTAGCGCACCCGCCGCCACACAAACCCGCCACGCAAAAATCACATCACGCCAGAACCAGATCGCCTGCCGGATGACACGAACACGCCAGCACGTAGCCGTCGGCAATCTCCTGCTCCGTCAGCGTCATGGTGCTCGTCACGCTGTACTCGCCAGACAGCACCCGCGTTTTACAGCAGCCGCACACGCCCGCACGGCATGCGGCATTCACCGGCACGTGATTGCTCTCAAGCGCCGCCAGAAGCGTGGTGCCGACCGCGCCATAAAACTCGCGGGCGGGCGTAAGCGTGGTGAACTTAATCCCGCTGGTCGCGGCCTCGGCCACAGGCGTGAAAAACTGCTCTTTATAAAAGCGCGTCACGCCAAGCGCTTTCACTTCCTGCTCTACAAAATCCATATACGGCGCGGGGCCGCACACCATTACGGTACGGCGGGTAAGATCCGGCACCGCCATCAGCATCTCGCGAGTGAGACGCCCGTGAACAAAACCCGGCGCGTCGCCGCTTTCCGCCACCAGCGTCACCGGGTAATCGCGCCACTCGTCGGCGAAAATCACATCCTGCGGCGTGCGCACGTTATAAATCACCTGAACATCCGCCTGCGGGCGATATGCCGCAAGCCAGCGGCGCATCGACATGATCGGCGTTACGCCGCAGCCGCCCGCCAGCAGCAGGAAGCGAGCTTCGGTTTTGTCGGCGCAGGTAAAATCGCCCTGCGCGTCAGACAGCCACAGATAATCGCCGCGTTTAACCTCGCGCGTCAGCCAGCCGGAGCCCTCGCCATTGTCGATGCGGCGCACCGTCAGCGTAATCAACGGGCTCACGCCGGGCGTTGAAGAAATCGTATACGCGCGCAGGGTATCGGCGCTGTTGCGAATGCTTACCAGCGCATACTGCCCGGCCTGATACGGATAGAAATCGTGGCACAGCAGCGAGAGTGTCCAGACATCCGGCGTCTCCTGCCGGATATGGTGGACCTGCATCCGCCACGGACACTGTGGGGTCGGCATTGTCATTCTTTCCTCCTTACGCGCCTAACAGCGCGCGCATATCCTGCTCAACGGTGGTCACCTGGCGCAGACCAAATTTCTCATTCAGCACCGCCAGCAGATCCGGCGTCAGGAACCCCGGCGCGGTCGGCCCGGTGATGATATTGGTCACGCCGAGCGACAGCAGCGTCAGCAGGATCACAATCGCTTTTTGTTCGAACCACGACAGCACCAGCGACAGCGGCAGGTCATTGACGCCGCAGCCCAGTTTTTCAGCCAGCGTCACGGCGAGAATAATGGCGGAATAGGCATCGTTACACTGGCCTGCGTCCACCAGACGCGGCAGGCCTTCGATCGCGCCGAAATCTAGCTTGTTAAAGCGGTACTTACCGCAGGCGAGCGTCAGGATCAGGCAATCGCTCGGCACCTGGGTGGCGAAATCGGTGAAATAACTGCGCTCACCGCGCGCGCCATCGCAGCCGCCGACCAGGAAGATGTGGCGCAGTTTTTCGCGGCTTACCAGATCGATCAGCGTGTCGGCGGCAGCAAGCAGCGTCTGGCGCCCGAAGCCGACGGTGATGAGGTGTTCGATTTCGCTGTACGGGAAGCCCGACATCTGCTGCGCCTGGGCGATCACTGGCCCGAAGTCGTCGCCTTCAAGGTGGCTGACGCCCGGCCAGCCGACGATGCTGCGGGTCCAGATGCGATCGTCGTAACTGCCGACGGTCGGGTCGATAATGCAGTTGGAGGTCATCACAATCGGGCCGGGGAAGCGGGCGAATTCAACCTGCTGGTTCTGCCAGCCGCTGCCGTAGTTGCCGACCAGATGCTTAAATTTACGCAGTTCCGGGTAGCCGTGCGCAGGCAGCATTTCGCCGTGGGTGTAAACATTCACGCCGGTGCCTTCCGTCTGTTCCAGCAGGTTATAAAGATCGTTCAGATCGTGGCCGGAAATCAGAATGCATTTGCCCGCCACGGCTTTGACATTGACCTGCGTCGGCGTCGGGTGGCCATATTTGCTGGTTTCGCCCGCGTCCAGAATACGCATGACGTTGAAGTTCATCTGACCGATTTCCATCGCGCACTCCAGCAGTGCATTCATGTCCGCAGGCCAGGTGCCGAGCCACGCCATCATCTTGTGATATTGACCATAAATGGCGTTGTCATACTGCCCGAGCACATGCGCGTGCTCCATATAGGCCGCCGCGCCTTTCAGGCCGTAGAGGCAAAGCAGGCGCAGACCGAGAATATTCTCGCCAATCACCGCTTTATCGATATTCGGCGCGAACGCGGCGGCCTGACGCTGTAAATCGCCCAGATCGTCGCTTGAAAGCGTCAGCGAGGCCATCGGGTTATCCACCTGCGCGCTTTGATCAACGGCCTGGCATTGGGTTTTCAGCGCCTCGCGCAGGGCGATAGCCTCACGGGCGTAACCCACAATACGCGGCGAGTCGAAATTGACGTTAGTAAGGGTTGAGAAAAACGCGCGGGGCGCGAAGCTATCTACCTGATGATCGATGATGCCAAGCTCGCGTGCTTTCACCGCCCAGGCGGAAAGCCCCTGCAAAGCCGCAATCAGCAGATCCTGAAGGTCGGAGGTTTCAGCGGTTTTCCCGCACATCCCTTGCGCATACGCGCAGCCGTTACCTGACGGAGTACGAATCGTTTGTTCACATTGCACGCAAAACATGATGACACCTTAAAGTTATATTTAATATGCATGTTTAAGGTTAGGCTTCGGCGCGCAGGGTGAAAAGGGATTTTTCAGGAACCTGAAGAGAGATTGATTTAACGCAATTTTGGCGGCAGAGGACTACCGCCAAAGGAGTATCAGGCAGCGAAAAACGCCATCAGTAACGGCACTAACAGGCTCAGAATAAACCCGTGGACGATAGCGGCAGGCACCAGCTCCAGGCCACCGCTGCGTTGCAGCACCGGCAACGTGAAATCCATCGACGTCGCCCCGCAGATGCCAAGCGCGGCAGAGCGGCTGCGGCGCACCAGCGCCGGGATCAGCATAATCGCGATGAGCTCACGGCCCAGATCGTTAAAAAACGCGGCGCTGCCAATCACCGGGCCGAAGGATTCCGTCATCAGAATGCCGGAGAGCGAATACCAGCCAAAACCGGACGCCATTGCAAATCCCGTGCGAAGCGGTAAATCGAGCAGCAGCGCATTCACGGCGCCTGCAATAAGCGAGCTGCCCAGCACCACAATGGCGACCATCATGCCGCGGCGGTTCAGCACAATCTGTTTTAGCGTCATGCCGTTGTTGCGAAGCTGAATACCAATCAGGAACAGCAGAAAAATTAAGGTGTATTCGCTGGCTTCAGTGGCGTGTTTAAGAAACGCAAGGCCGGTCAGCCCCAGCAGGAAACCAAGCACAACCACGCCGCACAGTTTCAGAGATTCCAGCGCCATCGCGAGGCGCGACGGCAGCTTTTCCTGGCGGTGTTGATGACGCCACGGAATGGCCCGTTCAAGCCACAGGAGGGCTGCGATATTACACAGCATGATGACGGTAATGCTGACGGCAGAATAATGCAGGATCGCCAGCAGATTCGCCGACAGATTATCGAGAAAGGCCAGGCTGATACCCATAAAGAAAAGAATAATGTACACAAGCCAGCTTAACAGCTGATTGATAAGCCGCAGCGCGCCTGCTTTACGCAGGGGAATAAGGTAGCCGAGAATCAGCGGCACTAAGATAATTAACAGTCCTGACAACATGAGGTGAGCGGTCCCTGAGATAACGTAAGTGCGGGAATAAGCGTGCCGCCACACCCTACAGAATTCATCCAGGCGAGTAAAGCGGCGGTTATTAGCCCTATTTCATTGCGTTAGCGCATGATGAAAGCTATTTATTACCGGCTTGATTATCACGCTTTTATTATTTCGAGACGCCTCGCAATGCGGCGTTTACGCCCCGTCTTTCTCTGTTAAGGCACTGATTGAATAGCTATACTGCCGACACGCAGCCATGCAGATGCAGCCGGAGGAGAGATGTTTCTTGAACGCGTGGAAATCGCCGGGTTTCGCGGAATTAACCGCTTATCGTTAACGCTTGAATATAATAATGTGCTGATTGGCGAAAACGCGTGGGGGAAATCAAGCCTGCTGGATGCGCTGACGCTGCTGCTGAATCCGGGTGAAACGCTCTACTCCTTTACGCGCAATGACTTCTGGTTTCCACCGGGAGATATTCACGGACGCGAGCGACATCTGCATGTCATTCTTATTTTTCGCGAAACCGAGCCGGGGGATTTTCAGCGCCGCCGTTTTCGCGGTTTACGCCCATTAATGACGCCGGGCGGCGATGGCTTTGAGCGGATTTTCTACCGGCTGGAAGGCGAGCTTAACGACGATAACAGCGTGCTCACGCTGCGTAGCTTTCTTAACGCCGAGGGTGAACCGCTCGCGCTGGACGATATCGATGCGCTGGCGCGGCAGCTTATCCGTCTGAATCCGGTACTACGGTTGCGTGACGCCCGTTTTATGCGCCGTCTGCACGACAACACCATTGCCCATACGCCCCAGGTGGAAGTGACGGCGCGCGAGCTTGAGTTTCTCACACGCGAGCTCGTTTCACGCCCGCAAAACCTGACGGATGAACAGATTCGCCAGGGGCTGTCGGCGATGGTGCAACTGCTGGAGCACTACTTTTCCGAGCAGGGCACCGCAGGCCCGCGCTACCGCCTGATGCGTCGTCATTCACACGACGAACAGCGCAGCTGGCGTTATCTCGACATCATCAACCGCATGATTGATAAACCTGGCGGGCGGGCCTATCGGGTTATCCTGCTAGGGCTGTTCGCCACGTTGTTGCAGGCGAAAGGCAACGTGCGGCTCGATAAATACGCCCGGCCGCTGCTGCTGGTGGAAGATCCTGAAACACGGCTGCACCCCATTATGCTCTCCGTGGCCTGGCAGTTGTTGAACCTGCTGCCGCTGCAAAAGCTCACCACCACCAACTCCGGCGAGCTGCTGTCGATGACCCCGGTTGAGCATGTCTGCCGGCTGGTGCGTGCGTCGGGCAAGGTGGCGGCGTGGCGGCTGGGGCCTGGCGGCATGAATGCCGAAGATAGCCGCCGCATCGCGTTTCATATCCGCTTTAACCGGCCATCAGCACTGTTCGCGCGCTGCTGGCTGCTGGTGGAAGGGGAAACGGAAGTCTGGATGATGAACGAGCTGGCGCGCCAGTGCGGTTACCACTTCGAGGCCGAAGGCATCAAAGTTATTGAGTTCGCCCAGTCGGGCTTAAAACCACTTATCAAATTTGCCCGACGTATGGGCATTGAGTGGCATGTACTGGTGGATGGCGACGATGCCGGGCGCAAATATTCTGCGACGGTAAAAAGTATCGTGAATAACGACGGTGAACAGGTGCGTCAGCATCTGACCGAGCTTCCCGCGCCGGATATGGAACATTTTATGTATCGCGAAGGCTTTGACGCCGTGTTTTACCGCGTTGCGCAGGTGCCGGAAACGGTGCATATGAATATGCGGCGGGTGATTGTTAAAGCCATTCACCGCTCTTCGAAACCCGATCTGGCGATTGAAGTGGCGATGGAAGCCGCCCGTCGCGGGATGGATGCGGTGCCGCCGCTGCTGCGCAAAATGTTCTCGCGCGTGCTGTGGCTCGCCCGCGGTCGCGCGGATTAGCTTTTTGGCAATGAGTACATCTGGTAGGGCTGGTAAGCGAAGCGCACCCGCCAGCGGTTGGCGATGATTTGTAGGGCTGGTAAGCGAAGCGCACCCGCCAGCGGTTGGCGATGATTTGTAGGGCGGGCAAGCGACGCGTACCCGCCAGCGGTTGGCGATGATTTGTAGGGCGGGTAAGCGAAGCGCACCCGCCGCGTGAGGTGACGAATAACATTGTAGGGCAGGTAAACGCGCGCACCCGCCAGTCCGAAGATTACCTCTCGTCAAACCGCGCGTTTATTTGTGCCGTCATGCTATCCAGGAACTCATAACGGCGACGATATTCCGCACGTTTTTTACTGGCGATCTCTTCGAGCGACTTACGGGCGACCTGCAACGGCATGTGGTAAAGCCCCCGGGCGTCCTTTTCACCGCCGAGCGATTCCCAGAAGCTGTCATAATCGGCGTGCAGTTTATCCTTTTTCTTCTTCGCATAGCGCCAGCTGCGGTAGATATGTGTCTCGTTACTGACCGCGAGTATCTGGCTTACACCAAAATGCTGCGCCAGCAGGCAGACCGCCTCAAGCAGCAGGCGTTTAGGAAACAGGCCGTGGCAGGCTTTGGTCGCCAGCTGGATCTGATCGTGTTCAACCCAGGCTTTGGCACCCTGTAAGCCGCCAATAAACAGCGCAGATTGGCCGTCGACTTCGCAAAGCGTAAAGGTCATTTCGGCAAGTACGACGCCGTTAGCGTCACGGAAAATCACCGTCGTTTCGCCTTCTTTGTCGAGGTCGGCGATGGCGGCAAGGTCGAGACGATACTGCGCGTCGTTTTTTCCGCTAAGCGTGGCAAGCGTGCTGCCCTGTCGCGTCAGGTGCCCTTGCATCAGCGTGTCGGGCAAAAGACGCTCGATATGCTGGTAATGATATTCCAGCGCGGCCAGCGCCGCTTTTCGCGACACATTGACCGACAGCCAGGGCCTGTGCAGACGGCACGGCAGGCCCGGCTGGGCATGCAGCAAGGCGTCAAGCATCGGCTGACGGGCGAGCACTGAAAGCCAGCGTCGGGTGGCGAAGGGCGTTGCCAGCGAGCGCAGCATGAATTTCCGCCGATAGGCGGGGTTTTCCCATGCGAGCCCCGGCGTTTTCTGGCCTGTCGCAAGCAGGCGAAAGAGTTGCCAGGCGCTATGGGCTGGCGGCTGTATGGAAATTTCGGCAAGTGCGGACATAACCTGGTCTCGTAATGAAGTCTGAGGTTATGGAAACAAATCATCACTCAACGCAATATCAACGCCGTGGTTTATTTACGAGCTGCATAGGGTTTGGTTGAGATTGCGTTTAGAATGGGAGAGCACACTCTGTTTATTCGTCCGAAACGTCAGGAAAGATATGAAGCTTAAGGGAAGGATTAAGAAGCGCTACGTGGTGCTGGCTCTGGTTATCATCATCGGCGCGGTATGGCTGTGGAAGACACTGAACGCGCCGCTGCCCCGTTATCAGACCATGCTGGTGCGTAAAGGGGATCTGCAGCAGAGCGTACTTGCGACCGGTAAGCTCGACGCGCTGCGTAAAGTCGATGTCGGCGCGCAGGTGAGTGGCCAGCTGAAAACGCTGTCGGTCAATATCGGCGATAAAGTGAAAAAAGATCAGCTGCTTGGTGTTATCGATCCTGAGCAGGCTGAAAACCAGATCAAAGAAGTGGAAGCGACGCTGATGGAGCTGCGCGCCCAGCGCCGCCAGGCCGAGGCGGAGATGAAACTCGCCCGCGTTACGCTCTCCCGCCAGCAGCAGCTCGCCCGTACGCAGGCCATTTCGCGCCAGGATCTCGATACGGCGGCCACCGAGCTTGCCGTCAAAGAGGCGCAGCTTGGCACGATCGACGCGCAAATTAAGCGTAATCAGGCCTCGCTCAGCACGGCCAAAACCAACCTGGATTACACCCGTATTACCGCGCCGATTGCCGGTGAGGTGACGCAGATAACCACGCTGCAGGGCCAGACGGTCATCGCCGCGCAGCAGGCACCGAATATTCTCACGCTTGCCGATCTCAGCACGATGCTGGTGAAAGCGCAGGTCTCTGAAGCCGACGTGATTCATCTCAAACCGGGGCTGAAAGCCTGGTTTACGGTGCTTGGCGATCCGCTGACCCGCTACGAAGGGCGGCTTAAAGATATTCTTCCCACACCCGAGAAAATCAACGACGCCATTTTTTACTACGCGCGTTTTGAAGTGCCGAACCCGCAGGGCGTGCTACGCCTCGATATGACCGCGCAGGTGCATATTCAGCTCGGCGGCGTCGACGATGTACTCACCATTCCGCTGGCGGCGCTGGGCGAGCCGGTCGGTGATAATCGCTATAACGTCACGCTGCTGCGTAACGGTGAGACCCGCGAGCGCGAAGTGACCATCGGCGCGCGTAATGACACGCAGGTAGAAGTGGTTAAGGGGCTCGAAGAGGGGGATGAAGTGGTGATTGGCCGCGCGAGCGGGAGCGAACAATGACGGCGCTGCTTGAGCTGCGTGATATTCGCCGCAGCTATCCGTCGGGTGAAACGGATGTCGAGGTGCTAAAAGGCGTCACGCTAACCATTAACGCCGGTGAAATGGTGGCGATTGTTGGCGCGTCCGGCTCCGGTAAATCGACGCTGATGAATATTCTCGGCTGTCTCGATAAGCCCAGCAGCGGCAGCTATAAAGTCGCAGGTGTGGATGTGGCAACGCTTAATGACGACGCGCTTGCCCGCCTGCGGCGCGAGCATTTCGGCTTTATTTTCCAGCGCTACCATCTGCTTTCACACCTGACCGCCGCGCAGAATGTCGAAGTGCCCGCCATTTATGCCGGCACCGGGCGCGCCGCGCGTCAGGCGCGGGCGCGCGAATTACTGGCGCGGCTTGGCCTTGAAGCGCGCGTCGGGTATCAGCCCTCGCAGCTTTCCGGCGGTCAACAGCAGCGCGTGAGTATCGCCCGCGCGCTGATGAATGGCGGACAGGTGATTCTTGCCGACGAACCGACCGGCGCGCTCGACAGCCACTCCGGCGAAGAGGTAATAGCCACCCTGAAACAGCTACGCGACCGCGGGCATACGGTGATTATCGTGACCCACGATCCTGACGTCGCCGCGCAGGCGGAACGCATTATTGAAATTCGCGACGGGGAGATAATCAGCAACCCGCCGCCGGTCGGGAAACGCGATGCAGCCCGGCTGCCTGCGCAACCGCAGGACGCGCCAGCGCTCGGGCAGTTTATTAACAGCTTCCGTGAGGCGCTGACAATGGCCTGGCTTGCGATGGCTGCCAACAAGATGCGCACGCTGCTGACGATGCTCGGGATTATCATCGGCATCGCGTCGGTGGTCTCTATTGTGGTAGTGGGCGACGCCGCTAAACAGATGGTGCTGGAGGATATTCGCTCTATCGGTACGAACACGATTGATGTTTACCCTGGTAAGGATTTTGGCGATGACGATCCGCAATACCAGCAGGCGTTGCAGTATGACGACCTGCAGGCGATACAGCGTCAGCCGTGGGTGAGTTCCGCCACGCCGACGGTGTCGCAAAACCTGCGCCTGCGCTATGGCAATGTGGATGTCGCCGCCAGCGCTAACGGCGTGAGCGGGCAATATTTTAACGTCTACGGTATGACCTTCAGCGAGGGCAACACCTTTAACGACGAACAACTGCGCGGCCGCGCGCAGGTGGTGGTTATCGACAGTAACGCGCGCCGCCAGCTTTTCCCGAATAAGGCAAACGTGGTAGGCGAAGTGGTGCTGGTCGGCAATATGCCCGCGACCGTCATTGGCGTGGCGGAAGAGAAGCAATCGATGTTTGGCAGCAGCAAAATTCTGCGGGTATGGATGCCTTACAGCACGATGTCCGGGCGGATTATGGGCCAGTCGTGGCTGAACTCTATTACCGTGCGGGTGAAAGAGGGCTACGACAGCAGTGAGGCGGAGCAGCAGCTCACGCGCCTGCTAACGCTGCGTCACGGTAAAAAAGACTTTTTCACCTGGAATATGGATGGCGTATTGAAAACCGCCGAAAAGACCACACGTACTCTTCAACTGTTTCTGACATTGGTAGCGGTGATTTCGCTGGTGGTGGGCGGCATAGGGGTAATGAATATCATGCTGGTGTCAGTGACCGAGCGCACCAGGGAGATCGGCATTCGTATGGCTGTCGGCGCGCGCAAAAGCGATGTGCTACAGCAGTTTTTGATTGAGGCGGTGCTGGTCTGTCTGGTGGGCGGCGCGCTTGGGATTGGCCTTTCACTGCTGATCGCGTTTGCGCTACAGCTCATTTTACCAGGCTGGGAGATTGGTTTTTCGCCCGTGGCGCTGCTGACCGCATTTTTGTGCTCCAGCGCGACGGGGGTGTTGTTTGGCTGGCTGCCCGCCCGCAACGCCGCCAGACTCAATCCTGTGGATGCACTTGCCCGTGAATAAATAAAAATGCCAGTCCACGGGACTGGCATTTCAGGAGCAGGATGTACACAATGAAACAGAAGAGTTACGCAACTGCGGATGCGGCTTCTGCTTCAAGAGGGACAATGACGCTGGCATGGTTGCCTTTGGGACCCTGATGCACATCGAACCTCACGACTTGTCCGGCTTTCAGCGTTCTGTAGCCGTCCATCTGGATTGTAGAGTAGTGCGCAAAGATATCTTCGCCGCCGCCTTCAGGGCAGATGAACCCAAACCCTTTGGCGTTATTGAACCATTTAACAGTACCCGTCTCCATGCTTCGACATCCTTCATAAGTCTTATTGAGTAAGATGGATTGAACCGGTGGGTGAGGGGGGCTGTTCAAAACCTCGCCAACTCACGCTTGTACAATTTAGAGAAATCGCACTGTGCGTCAAGCGTTCACCGGGGTCTGGCAGGTGGGATTGAGTCAAAATTTTGAAGCAGTTAACGCTATTTTCATTAATGTGACAGAGCTCGCGAATACCAGTGATAGCTGGTTGCTTGCTGAACATTAGGGTAGATCCAGGATGCGTATTACACTCAACCAGAGCGCCGGAAAACACGCTGGCTGTACTGTTTAACCATGATGACGACTGGCAATGAGTAAAGACAAAAGTTGGCTGGATTTTGACCATTTGGCGGAAGATGACCTGCGCGAAGCGCTAAAGCCGCCATCTATGTATAAAGTTATATTAATGAACGACGATTACACGCCAATGGAATTTGTTATTGACGTGCTACAAAAGTTCTTTTCTTATGATGTAGAACGTGCAACGCAACTGATGCTCACGGTTCACTATCAGGGGAAAGCCATCTGTGGCGTTTTCACCGCGGAAGTGGCGGAAACCAAAGTGGCGCTGGTGAACAAATATGCGAGGGAGAACGACCATCCGTTGTTGTGTACGCTGGAAAAAGCCTGATTAAGGCAAACTATTGAGGGGGTGCCCTATGCTCAACCAGGAACTGGAACTCAGTTTAAACATGGCTTTCGCCAGAGCGCGCGAGCACCGACATGAGTTTATGACCGTCGAGCATCTGTTACTGGCTCTGCTCAGTAACCCATCGGCACGGGAGGCGCTTGAAGCCTGTTCCGTGGATCTGGTGGCGCTGCGTCAGGAACTCGAAGCCTTCATTGAACAAACCACACCCGTACTGCCCGCGAGCGAAGAGGAGCGCGACACTCAGCCGACGCTCAGTTTCCAGCGCGTGTTGCAGCGCGCCGTGTTCCACGTCCAGTCCTCCGGCCGTAGCGAAGTGACTGGCGCCAATGTCTTAGTGGCTATCTTCAGCGAACAGGAGTCTCAGGCGGCTTATCTGTTGCGTAAACATGAAGTCAGTCGCCTCGATGTGGTGAATTTCATCTCCCACGGTACCCGTAAAGACGAGCCGGGCCAGGCGCCGGGCAATGACAATCCGGTCAACGAAGAGCAGGCAGGCGGGGAGGAGCGTATGGAAAACTTCACCACCAATCTCAATCAGCTTGCCCGCGTTGGCGGCATCGATCCGCTGATTGGCCGCGACAAAGAGCTGGAGCGCGCCATTCAGGTGCTCTGCCGTCGCCGGAAAAACAACCCGCTGCTGGTGGGTGAATCGGGCGTCGGGAAAACCGCCATCGCCGAAGGGCTCGCCTGGCGTATCGTGCAGGGCGACGTTCCTGAAGTGATGGCCGACTGCACTATCTATGCGCTGGATATCGGCTCGCTGCTGGCGGGCACTAAATACCGCGGCGATTTTGAAAAACGCTTCAAGGCGCTGCTTAAACAACTTGAGCAGGATAACAACAGCATCCTGTTTATCGACGAAATCCATACCATCATCGGCGCGGGCGCAGCCTCAGGCGGCCAGGTCGATGCGGCAAACCTGATTAAACCGTTGCTCTCCAGCGGCAAAATCCGGGTGATGGGCTCCACGACGTATCAGGAGTTCAGCAACATTTTCGAAAAAGACCGTGCGCTGGCGCGTCGCTTCCAGAAAATCGACATCACCGAGCCGAGCGTTGAGGAAACCGTACAGATCATTAACGGCCTGAAGCCGAAATATGAAGCGCACCACGACGTCCGTTACACTGCGAAAGCGGTACGCGCGGCGGTGGAGCTGGCGGTTAAATATATCAATGACCGTCATCTGCCGGATAAGGCCATCGACGTTATCGACGAAGCGGGCGCGCGTGCGCGTCTGATGCCAGTCAGCAAGCGTAAGAAAACCGTCAATGTGGCGGATATCGAAACCGTGGTGGCCCGCATCGCGCGTATCCCGGAGAAGAGCGTGTCGCAAAGCGATCGCGATACGCTCAAAAACCTGGGCGATCGCCTGAAAATGCTGGTGTTTGGTCAGGATAAAGCCATTGAGGCCTTAACCGAAGCCATCAAAATGAGCCGCGCGGGGCTGGGGCATGACCGTAAACCGGTAGGTTCTTTCCTCTTTGCAGGCCCGACCGGCGTCGGGAAAACCGAGGTGACGGTGCAGCTGTCCAAAGCGCTGGGGATTGAGCTGTTGCGCTTTGATATGTCCGAGTATATGGAACGCCATACCGTCAGCCGTCTGATTGGCGCGCCTCCGGGCTACGTTGGGTTTGATCAGGGCGGTCTGCTGACTGACGCGGTCATCAAACATCCGCATGCGGTACTGCTGCTTGATGAAATCGAAAAAGCGCACCCGGATGTCTTTAACCTGCTGCTGCAGGTGATGGACAACGGCACGCTGACCGATAACAACGGGCGCAAAGCGGATTTCCGCAACGTGATTCTGGTAATGACCACCAACGCCGGCGTGCGTGAAACCGAGCGTAAATCGATTGGGCTTATCCGTCAGGACAACAGCACCGACGCGATGGAGGAGATCAAAAAGATCTTCACGCCGGAGTTCCGTAACCGTCTCGACAACATTATCTGGTTCAACCATCTCTCTACTGAGGTGATTCATCAGGTTGTCGACAAGTTCATCGTCGAACTGCAGGCGCAGCTTGACCAGAAAGGCGTCTCCCTGGAAGTTAGCCAGGAAGCGCGTGACTGGCTGGCGGAGAAAGGCTACGACCGTGCGATGGGCGCACGCCCGATGACCCGCGTGATTCAGGACAACCTGAAAAAACCGCTGGCCAACGAGCTGCTCTTTGGTTCGCTGGTGGATGGCGGCCAGGTCTCCGTCGCGCTGGATAAAGAAGGCGATAAGCTGACGTACAGCTTCCAGAGCGCGCAGAAGCATAAGCCTGAAGCCGCGCACTAAGCCATACGCGTATAAAACACAACGCCGGATAGCGATATCCGGCGTTTTTTTATCGCTTTTTCAGGCAAGACACGCATAAAAAAAGCGCCGCAAAAGGGCGCTTTTTTTCAGGCTGGCGCGGCAAACGGCGGCGCGGCCTGGCTTCGTTTAAGAAGCCTGTACAAACTTAGCGACTACGGAAGACAATGCGGCCTTTGCTCAGGTCGTACGGGGTCAGCTCAACAGTCACTTTGTCGCCCGTCAGAATGCGGATGTAGTTTTTGCGCATTTTACCGGAGATATGGGCAGTTACCACGTGACCGTTTTCCAGTTCTACGCGGAACATAGTGTTAGGTAACGTTTCAAGAACGGTACCCTGCATTTCAATATTGTCTTCTTTGGCCATCTAATCCTCTGGGGTATCACTACCA
>OGSG01000044.1_pt1 | contig 88982 bp, 74 predicted proteins | sample 1573841 | NCBI WGS metagenome assembly OGSG01 (sample SAMN03295849, study PRJEB24534) | human gut metagenome | isolation source: fecal sample 2 from infant 7 | host: Homo sapiens | place: USA: Pittsburgh, PA | collected 2014-07
CGCCGATGGTAGTGTGGGGCCTCCCCATGCGAGAGTAGGGAACTGCCAGGCATCAGATTAAGCAGTAAGCCGGAACGATAATCCGGTGGTGTGAAGAAATTCGGTGGAGCGGTAGTTCAGTCGGTTAGAATACCTGCCTGTCACGCAGGGGGTCGCGGGTTCGAGTCCCGTCCGTTCCGCCACCCTATTTAGGGGCGTAGTTCAATTGGTAGAGCACCGGTCTCCAAAACCGGGTGTTGGGGGTTCGAGTCCCTCCGCCCCTGCCAGAAATTATCCTTAGCTTCGGCTAAGGATTTTTTTTATCTTTTTTCCGCACAATATCCCCCTTCTGCCCGATCTTTCCTTTGCAATTAATCGCAGAACGCTAAGCAATAACTGGGATCTTTAAGAGATCTTTTATGCTATTGTTTTTATCACTGTTCTGCAGCCAGATAGCATAAAGTGGACGAGATAGCGTTGCGCTATCCACCACCGGATGTAAATCACTTTTCTCTTTGACCCAATTCACCGGTAACCAGGTACAGCCGTGTAGCTCCGGCAGCATTTTTCTGGCGATATCAGCGGAGCTGGTTGTCAGTACGGGAATATCTTCTGGCGTAACTAACCCTGCTTCGTGCTGCTGAAAGTCAGGCCCCCATTCAAGTCGTAAATAATGAAGACTACTTTTACTCTGATCTGGCAGCGCGCAGTAAAGGCCCAACGCAAAATGTCCCAGTAGCTGGCTGGAGAATTCATCCATTTTGGGTGCTTCAGTAGTAATAAGCAGGTCTAACTGACGCTCATGCAACTGTTTCACCAGAGACTGACGCTGGGCGATACGTGCTTCGAACTGCATTCCACTCTTTTCCTGATAAAGCCTTGTCAGCCACCCTGAGAGCATACATTCCCAGAGCGATGCGCTGGCACCAATAGAGAAGAGATTATGCCGTGATGTCTGCGCAACATCTTTGCGTGCAGTCTGCCAGATATTCATCAGGTTTTCGGCATACGGTAAAAGCCTTTCGCCCGCAGCCGTCAGGCGTATGTTATTGCGATGACGAGTAAAAAGATTAACACCCAGTTGGTTTTCCAGCTGACGGATGCGAAAGCTCACCGCTGACTGCGTCAGGTACAGCGCTTCGGCCGCTCTGCCAAAATGGCGCGTTCGGCTGACTTCAAGAAAGGTTTTCAGCAAGTCGGTATCCACATCCTTCTCCACAAAAAAATTTGTCGTAATGATTTAAATGTTTTGTTTTACACTCTGTCAAGCGTAACTAATACTCCGCGCCATAAATAGCTCGGCCAAGAGAATTAGGAGCGTGTAGGATGGCGGAAAGCTTTACGACGACTAATCGATTTTTCGACAACAAATATTATCCGCGCGGGTTCTCTCGCCATGGCGATTTCACCATTAAAGAAGCACAGCTGCTTGAGCGTCACGGCTATGCCTTTAATGAACTGGATCTCGGCAAGCGTGAGCCTGTGACTGCTGAAGAAAAACAGTTTGTTGAAGTCTGTCGCGGTATTCGCGAACCTGCTACTGAAGCAGAACGCGTGTGGTCTAAATACATGACCCGCATCAAACGTCCCAAGCGTTTTCATACCCTGTCCGGCGGCAAGCCGCAAATGGAAGGGATGGATGATTTCGTGGAAACGGATGACTAATTACTCATGGGGCGTAAGCCCCATTGTTTTATGTATCGCTTGCTGTCTGCGTGGGGTGTGCTGAAAGTTTTCATGCGCGCTACGCCATCATGTTTTGTAAATGCGCCAGCATCCTGTCTATTGCACGATAGCTCAGTGCCTCCTGAAGATGCTCACGACCAATCCATTGTTTCTGTTCACAATCTGCAATCGTGCGTGCCACTTTAAGTAAACGCTGCCAGGCGCGAACCGACAACCCCAGTTTGATTAATGCTGCCTCCAGCCACTGCGCGTCCTCCGGACTAAGCACACAAAACTGACGTATTTCCCGGTTATCCAACATGGCGTTGAGTTTTCCCTGACGTGCAAACTGACGCTCTCTGCTAACAATGACTCGTTCCCTTACTTGCGCGCTGCTTTCACCGGTCTGTCCTGCCTGGCTAAGCATACCCGGCGGGGGAAGCGGGATTTCAAGGGAGAGATCAAACCTGTCAAGAAATGGCCCGGAAAGCCGCCCAAGATAGCGCAGCGTTTGCTCCGGTGAGCAGCGATTGTGATTGCCTTTATAGTGCCCTGTCGGACTAGGATTCATGGCAGCAATAAGCTGAAAACGCGCGGGATAGGTTAATTTCGCCCTGGTTCGTGAAAGATGGATTTGCCCTGATTCAATCGGCTCGCGTAAAGCATCCAGTACGCGACGTTCAAACTCAGGTAATTCATCCAGAAAAAGCACGCCGTTATGGGCAAGTGAGATCTCTCCTGGCGCAGGAATTGCTCCTCCGCCCACCATGGCGTTAAGCGATGCGCTATGGTGAGGGGCCCTGAATGGACGCTGACGCCATTGATGGTGTAAAGAGACGGGGTTGACCAGGCTGAGTATCGCAGCGCTCTCCAGCGCCTCCTGGTCGCTCAGAGGCGGCAGTAACCCATTGAGTCTGCTGGCAAGCATGGTTTTACCTGTACCAGGGGGCCCAATAAAAAGCAGGTTATGCCCACCCGCTGCGGTTAACTCAAGCGCGCGCTTTCCCTGTGGTTGACCGATAACCTCGCCCAGATCTCCCGCCGGCTCTCTGAATTCAAAGCCGGATGGCTCAGCGCATTCCAGCTGTGTTTTTCCTTCCAGGAAGGCGCAGACCTCCTGTAGATGATAAGCCACAAGGCAACCCTCTTTATTGATGAGTCCTACTTCAGGGCCATTATCATGCGCGACGATAATTTTCCTTTTACAACCCAGAGCCTCGATGGCGGCTGAAATTGCGCCGGGAACGCCTCTCAGCGCGCCTGTAAGCGCCAGCTCACCTACAAATTCATATTCACCAAGATGGGATGCGCTCAATTGCTCAGAGGCGGCCAGAAGCGCGATGGCGATAGGTAGATCATATCGCCCACCTTCTTTAGGTAGATCCGCCGGTGCCAGATTGATGGTTATCTTTTTAGCCGGAAATTCATAACCGCTATTGATAAGCGCGCTGCGTACGCGATCTCTGGCTTCTTTAACGGTGGTTTCCGGTAAGCCGACAATAGTCAGGCCGGGCAGCCCGGCGCTGATATGTACTTCAACTGTCACGAGCGGCGCCTTAACCCCAAGCGCAGCGCGGGTATGAATAACTGATAACGACATAACACCTCCTGAGAGCAAAATCATCGTCAGAATGAGGTGCCATATCGAGTTAAATTTCGTGTTTTTTCGGTGCAGATAGCAACCTTTTAGCGTAAAAAATTGCACATTCTCAATTTGTACGAGACGTCTCGCAAAAGCGTAATCACCCTTCGAAAAGGCATTGCGCTTATCATTGCGATGGCGAAAAATCCTGAAAAATTTTCAATGCGCGTTACCGGTTGATTACGCTGGGTTTTAATAGATTTGCTGAATGTATTGCAGTGTCACGTCATAAATATTTCTTGTCACAGCTTTGTTCTCTGTGATAACTCTTTAGGTATTCCTTCGAAAATGACGTAAGTGCATACAGAAATGACAACCCTTCTACTAGTGATTAGCCTGGTCGTGATTAGCGTGGTGGTGATTATTAACCCACCGTGCGGGGCTGCACTCGGAAGAAGAAAGGCTTAGAAATCAAGCCTGAATCATCGAAAACCCCCGCACCGAAAGGTCCGGGGGTTTTTTTATGACCTAAAACTTAAGCGAGGAACAGAGAATGAGTAGTAGCATAAAATTCTGTTGTCCGCATTGTAAGGCGGGGAACTAACTATGAATGGTGCACAGTGGGTGGTACATGCTTTGCGAGCTCAGGGAGTGGATACCGTATTTGGCTATCCGGGCGGGGCGATAATGCCGGTTTATGATGCGTTATACGACGGCGGCGTGGAACACCTACTGTGTCGGCATGAGCAGGGCGCAGCAATGGCGGCCATCGGTTATGCTCGGGCCACCGGTAAAACCGGCGTATGTATTGCTACTTCCGGGCCGGGCGCGACCAACCTGATAACAGGCCTTGCGGATGCGCTGCTGGATTCGGTTCCCGTTGTGGCTATCACCGGCCAGGTCGCGGCGCCGCTTATCGGTACCGATGCCTTTCAGGAAGTTGACGTACTCGGTCTGTCGCTTGCCTGCACCAAACACAGCTTCCTCGTAACGTCTCTGGACGAGCTGCCAGAAATCATGTCCCAGGCTTTTCATCTGGCGAATTCGGGGCGGCCAGGCCCGGTACTGATCGATATTCCTAAAGATATTCAGCTGGCAAGCGGTGAGCTTGAGCCGTGGCTGTCCAGTGTTGAAGACACGTTTGCCGTACCGCAGGCGGAGCTTGAGCAGGCTCGTGCATTGCTGAGCCAGGCTGAAAAGCCCATGCTCTATGTCGGCGGTGGCGTCGGCATGGCGCAGGCGGTGCCTGCGCTGCGCGAATTTATGGCGCAAACGCAAATCCCTTGCGCGGTCACGCTGAAAGGGCTTGGCGCTGTAGAAGCGAGCTATCCGTGGTATGTCGGCATGCTGGGTATGCACGGTACTAAAGCCGCGAACCTGGCGGTGCAGGAGTGCGATTTGCTGATAGCGGTTGGCGCACGCTTTGACGATCGCGTCACCGGCAAGCTCAATACTTTTGCTCCCCACGCCAAAGTTATCCATATGGATATCGATCCGGCGGAACTGAATAAGCTGCGTCAGGCACACGTAGGGCTGCAAGGTGACCTCAATGCATTATTACCCGCGCTGCAATGCCCGATGGCTATCGATGCGTGGCGCGATCGCGTCGCCGCGCTGCGACACGATCATGACTGGCGTTACGATCATCCGGGTGAGGGCATTTTCGCCCCGCTGTTGTTAAAGCAGCTCTCGGACCGCAAGCCGGTAAACAGCGTGGTGACCACCGATGTAGGCCAGCATCAAATGTGGGCGGCGCAGCACATGCGCTTCAGCCGCCCGGAAAATTTCATCACTTCCAGCGGTCTCGGCACAATGGGGTTTGGCCTGCCAGCCGCTGTCGGCGCGCAGGTGGCTCGCCCTGACGATACCGTTATCTGTGTAACCGGTGACGGCTCCTTCATGATGAATATTCAGGAGCTGGGCACCGTGAAACGCAAGCAGCTGCCGCTCAAAATCGTTCTGCTGGATAACCAGCGTCTGGGAATGGTGCGCCAGTGGCAGCAGCTTTTCTTCTCGGAGCGGTACAGTGAAACAAATCTGTCTGATAACCCTGATTTTCTGACGCTGGCCAGCGCCTTTGGTATTGCCGGTCAGCGCATCACCCGTAAAGACCAGGTGGCAGCCGCGCTGGAGACCATGTTCAACAGCGAAGGTCCTTACTTGCTGCACGTTTCAATCGATGAAGCTGAAAACGTCTGGCCTCTGGTGCCTCCTGGCGCCAGCAACTCACAAATGCTGGAGAAAATATCATGATGCAACATCAACTCGCCGTACAGGCTCGCTTTCGCCCGGAAACCCTGGAACGTGTGTTGCGCGTGGTGCGTCACCGTGGTTTTCAAATTTGCGCCATGAATATGGCGACTGGCGCTAATGCGGAAAATATAAATATTGAGCTGACCGTTGCCAGCCCTCGCCCAGTCGAATTACTGTTTAGTCAGCTAAGCAAACTGGTCGATGTCGCATGCGTCGAGATCCAGCAACCCACATCACAACAAATCCGCGCCTGAGCGCAAAAGGAAGAAGAAAAATGACGACGAAAAAAGCTGATTACATTTGGTTCAACGGCGAGATGGTTCCCTGGGGCGAGGCGAAAGTTCACGTCATGTCTCATGCGTTGCACTACGGTACATCAGTCTTTGAAGGGATCCGCTGCTACGACTCGCACAAAGGGCCGGTGGTATTCCGCCATCGTGAACATATGCAGCGCCTGCGTGATTCTGCCAAGATTTACCGCTTCCCGGTTAGCCAGTCTGTTGATGAGTTAATGGAAGCCTGCCGTCAGGTCATTCGCGAAAACAAACTCACCAGCGCGTACATCCGCCCGCTGGTGTTCGTTGGCGATGTCGGTATGGGTGTTAACCCGCCTGAGGGCTACAAGACAGACGTCATCATCGCTGCGTTCCCGTGGGGCGCGTATCTGGGTGCGGAAGCGCTGGATCAGGGCATCGACGCGATGGTCTCTTCCTGGAACCGCGCGGCACCTAATACCATTCCTACCGCCGCCAAAGCGGGCGGTAATTACCTTTCCTCTCTGTTGGTTGGCAGCGAAGCGCGTCGTCACGGTTATCAGGAAGGTATCGCGCTGGACGTTCACGGCTATATCTCAGAAGGCGCAGGCGAAAACCTGTTTGAAGTGAAAGATGGCGTCATTTACACCCCGCCGTTTACGTCTTCCGCGCTGCCAGGCATTACCCGTGACGCCATCATCAAGCTTGCCAAAGATATGGGCATCGAAGTCCGTGAGCAGGTGCTTTCGCGTGAATCCCTATACCTGGCGGATGAAGTGTTTATGTCCGGCACGGCGGCGGAAATTACACCGGTGCGCAGCGTAGACGGTATTCAGGTAGGCGAAGGCCGCTGTGGTCCGGTCACCAAACGCGTTCAGCAGGCATTCTTTGGCCTGTTCACTGGCGAGACCGAAGATAAATGGGGCTGGCTGGACCAGGTTAACCCGTAAACACAATAACACCTGCACGGGCGGCCTGAGCCGCCCGGCTTTTGTAGAGACTGGAGTGAAAAGCATGCCTAAGTACCGTTCTGCCACCACCACGCACGGCCGCAATATGGCGGGTGCCCGCGCCTTATGGCGCGCCACGGGAATGACCGATGCCGATTTCGGCAAGCCAATTATCGCGGTTGTGAACTCCTTTACTCAGTTTGTACCGGGCCATGTGCATCTGCGCGATCTGGGCAAACTGGTTGCGGAGCAAATCGAGGCGGCTGGCGGTGTGGCGAAGGAGTTCAATACCATCGCGGTGGATGACGGTATCGCCATGGGACATGGCGGCATGCTCTATTCACTGCCGTCTCGCGAGCTGATTGCCGACTCCGTTGAATATATGGTGAACGCCCACTGTGCGGACGCCATGGTGTGTATCTCCAACTGCGACAAAATTACCCCAGGGATGCTGATGGCCTCCCTGCGTCTGAACATTCCGGTGATTTTTGTCTCCGGCGGTCCGATGGAAGCCGGTAAAACCAAACTTTCCGATCAGATAATCAAGCTCGATCTGGTCGATGCGATGATCCAGGGCGCGAACCCGAACGTAAGCGATGAGCAGAGTGACCAGGTAGAACGTTCCGCCTGCCCGACCTGCGGCTCCTGCTCCGGTATGTTCACCGCTAACTCCATGAACTGCCTGACCGAAGCGTTGGGTCTGTCGCAGCCGGGCAACGGCTCGCTGCTGGCGACCCATGCCGACCGTAAAGATCTCTTCATCAATGCGGGCAAACGCATCGTTTCGCTCACCAAACGCTACTACGAACAGGACGATGCCAGCGTGTTGCCGCGTAATATCGCGAGCAAAGCGGCGTTTGAAAACGCCATGACGCTTGATATCGCGATGGGCGGCTCCACCAATACCGTTTTGCATCTGCTGGCCGCGGCACAAGAGGCGGAAATCGACTTCACGATGAGCGACATCGACCGTCTCTCCCGTAAAGTGCCTCAGCTGTGCAAAGTCGCGCCCAGCACGCAGAAATACCATATGGAAGATGTTCACCGCGCAGGTGGGGTCATCGGTATTCTCGGCGAACTGGATCGCGCTGGTCTTCTGAACCGCGAGGTGAATAACGTGCTGGGGCTGACGCTGCCGCAGACGCTTGAGCAGTACGACGTCATGCTCACACAGGATAGCGCGGTGAAAGAGATGTACCGTGCAGGCCCGGCAGGCATTCGCACCACGCAGGCGTTTTCGCAATCCTGCCGCTGGGATTCGCTGGACGATGACCGTCAGGAGGGCTGCATCCGCTCACTGGAACACGCCTACAGCCAGGACGGCGGCCTTGCCGTTCTGTATGGCAACTTCGCAGAAAACGGCTGCATCGTAAAAACGGCGGGTGTCGATGAAGGCAGCCTGGTATTCCGCGGCCCGGCGAAAGTCTATGAAAGCCAGGACGATGCAGTAGAAGCCATCCTCGGCGGTAAAGTCATCGCGGGCGATGTCGTTGTGATCCGCTACGAAGGGCCGAAAGGCGGGCCGGGTATGCAGGAGATGCTCTACCCGACCAGCTTCCTGAAATCGATGGGCCTCGGTAAAGCCTGCGCGCTTATCACGGATGGCCGTTTCTCGGGCGGTACGTCCGGGCTTTCTATCGGTCACGTCTCGCCAGAGGCCGCGAGCGGCGGCAACATCGCGCTGATTGAAGACGGCGACATCATTGCAATTGATATCCCGAACCGCGGCATTCAGCTCGAAGTGAGCGATCAAGAGCTTGCCGCGCGTCGTGAAGCGCAAGAGGCCCGTGGCGCGGACGCCTGGACGCCGCGTAACCGTGAGCGTCAGGTTTCCTTCGCGCTGCGCGCTTATGCAAGCCTTGCCACGAGTGCCGATAAAGGCGCGGTACGCGATAAATCGAAGCTGGGAGGCTGATGATGGCCGAGTCGCAACCCCTTTCTGCCGCCCCCTGCGGGGCGGAATATCTGCGCGCTGTGCTGCGCTCTCCGGTCTATGAAGTGGCGCAGGTCACGCCGCTGCAAAAGATGGAGAAGCTGTCGGCACGGTTAAATAACGTGGTGCTGGTGAAGCGCGAAGATCGTCAACCGGTGCACAGCTTTAAGCTGCGCGGCGCTTACGCCATGATGGCGAATCTCACCGGTGAGCAGAAAGCGCGTGGCGTGATTACCGCTTCTGCGGGCAACCATGCGCAGGGCGTAGCGCTTTCGGCATCGCGTCTGGGTATTAAATCGCTCATCGTCATGCCGGTCACCACGGCGGATATCAAAGTGGATGCGGTACGCGGTTTCGGCGGCGAAGTATTACTGCATGGGGCTAATTTCGACGAGGCGAAAGCCCATGCGATTTCCCTTTCGCATCAGCAGGGTTTTACTTACGTGCCGCCGTTCGATCACCCGGCCGTGATCGCCGGGCAGGGCACGCTGGCGCTGGAGTTACTCCAGCAGGATGCGCATATCGATCGCGTCTTTGTGCCGGTCGGCGGTGGCGGTCTCGCAGCAGGCGTCGCGGTGTTGATCAAACAACTCATGCCGCAGATCAAAGTGATCGCCGTCGAAGCGGCTGATTCCGCTTGCCTGAAAGCGGCGCTGGAGGCCGGACACCCGGTCGATTTGCCGCGCGTCGGGCTGTTTGCGGAAGGCGTGGCGGTGAAACGCATCGGCGACGAGACGTTCCGTGTGTGTCAGGAGTATCTCGACGACATCATCACCGTCGATAGCGACGCTATCTGCGCGGCGATGAAAGATCTGTTTGAAGATGTTCGTGCGGTGGCGGAGCCTTCCGGCGCGCTGGCGCTGGCGGGTATGAAAAAGTACGTCGCGCAGCATGATATTCGCGGCGAGCGTCTGGCGCATGTGCTATCCGGTGCTAACGTGAACTTCCACGGGCTGCGTTATGTCTCTGAACGCTGCGAGCTTGGCGAACAGCGCGAGGCGCTGCTGGCGGTGACGATCCCGGAGGAGAAAGGCAGCTTCCTGAAATTCTGCCAGTTACTGGGCGGACGTGCGGTCACGGAGTTTAACTATCGTTTTGCCGACGCCAAAGACGCCTGCATTTTTGTCGGCGTGCGGATCAGCCGCGGTATGGAAGAGCGGCATGAGATCATTGAGCAACTCACCCGCGATGGTTATGGCGTGGTGGATCTCTCGGATGACGAAATGGCGAAACTGCATGTCCGCTACATGGTCGGCGGACGCCCCTCGCGGCCGCTGCGCGAGCGGCTGTACAGTTTCGAATTCCCGGAATCGCCAGGCGCGCTGCTGCGTTTTCTGCACACGCTCGGTACGCACTGGAACATTTCGCTGTTCCACTACCGCAGCCACGGCACTGACTATGGCCGTGTGCTGGCCGCCTTTGAGCTTGGCGAGCATGAGCCGGATTTCGAAACCCGGCTCAACGAACTCGGTTACGAATGTCACGATGAAACCGGCAACCCGGCGTTTCGGTTCTTTCTGGCAGGTTAACGATAGCCCGGCAGAAGTTTCCAGAAGGCTTCAACAAGCGGCTCATGCAGCCGCTTTTTTTGTGCGCAAACGCCAAGCTCGAACGGCGTTTTTTCATCGCTGCGCTCAAGTATCAGCACGCGATTGCGTACCGGTTCCGGGCTATTTTCCAGCACGACTTCGGGTATCAACGCCACGCCGCAGCCCAGCGCGACCATCGATACCATCGCTTCGTGCCCGGCAACGGTCGCGTAAATAAACGGATTGCTGATTTTATGGCGGCGAAACCACAGCTCTATGCGCCGCCGCACCGGGCCCTGATCCGGCATAATAAACGGCACTTTCGTCCAGTCCGGCTCTGGTGCGGAAACCTGTGCGCGTACCGGGCACGGCAGGGCTGGCGCTATCAGCACCACGCTAAGATTCTCCAGCATTGAAAACGCGACGGCCGCGGGCAGCGCTTCCGGTTTACCGGCGATAGCGATATCAGCCTCGCCAGAATTGACCTTTTCCACGGCGTCGGCAGCGTCGCCCGTTGTCAGCTTAATTTCTACCGAAGGATGTTCTGCGCGAAAGCGATCGAGAATCGGTGGCAGATGGCTATACGCTGCCGTGACCGAGCAAAACAGGTGCAGTTCGCCTGAGAGCGTCGGCCCCTGCTGATCGATAGCGTGGCGCAACTGCTGGTATTGCAGCAGCGTCTGCTGCGCAAACTGGCGCAGCGCGTCGCCTGCTTCGGTCAGCGTGACGGCGCGATTATCGCGGATAAACAGCGGCTGGCCGAGATCCTCTTCAAGCCGTTGGATCTGGCGCGACAAGGTCGAGGGGCTGACATGCATAGCCCGCGCACTACGGCCAAAATGGCGGCTCTCTGCCAGATGCAGGAACATTTTCAGATCGCGTAAATCCACAGAAGCGGCTCCCTAAAATACGTTGCATAAAACGCAATGTGACGTTGTTAATATATCAATTTCCGCAACGAATTTCCTGTCATATAGTGGTTTTACGCTGTTTCAGGACACAGAAACGAGAGCTTTCTCTGACCGGGCTCGCAACCCTGCGGCACAAGGCTCGCGAAAACGTCGCCTTCCTGTAACCTGAATTCTGTAGCGTCGCTTTTGACGACGCGGTAAACGAACAATAAGACACGACAACATCACGAGGTATCACCATGGCTAACTACTTCAATACTTTGAATTTGCGTCAGCAGCTGGCGCAACTGGGCAAATGCCGTTTTATGGCGCGCGATGAGTTCGCCGACGGCGCAGGCTACCTCAAAGGTAAAAAAGTAGTCATCGTGGGTTGCGGCGCGCAGGGGCTCAACCAGGGGCTGAACATGCGTGATTCCGGTCTGGATGTTTCCTATGCCCTGCGTAAAGAAGCGATCGCCGAGAAGCGCGCCTCCTGGCGCAAGGCGACGGAAAATGGTTTTCAGGTTGGCACTTATGAAGAGCTTATCCCGCAGGCGGATCTGGTCGTTAACCTGACGCCGGACAAACAGCACTCTGATGTTGTACGCGCCGTGCAGCCGCTGATGAAAGACGGTGCCGCGCTGGGTTACTCCCACGGCTTTAACATCGTTGAAGTAGGCGAGCAGATCCGTAAAGACATCACCGTCGTGATGGTAGCGCCGAAATGTCCGGGCACCGAGGTGCGTGAAGAGTACAAACGTGGTTTCGGCGTGCCGACGCTTATCGCGGTACACCCGGAAAACGATCCGAAGGGCGAGGGCATGGCGATTGCCAAAGCGTGGGCCGCGGCAACCGGCGGTCACCGTGCAGGCGTGCTGGAGTCTTCGTTCGTGGCGGAAGTGAAATCTGACCTGATGGGCGAGCAGACCATTCTGTGCGGTATGTTGCAGGCCGGTTCTCTGCTGTGCTTCGACAAGCTGGTGGAAGAGGGCACAGACCCGGCGTATGCAGAAAAACTGATTCAGTTCGGCTGGGAAACCATCACCGAAGCGCTGAAACAGGGCGGGATCACGCTGATGATGGATCGCCTTTCCAACCCGGCGAAACTGCGCGCTTATGCGCTCTCCGAACAGCTGAAAACCATTATGGCGCCGCTGTTCCAGAAACATATGGACGACATCATCTCCGGTGAATTCTCGTCCGGCATGATGGCGGACTGGGCAAATGATGATAAGAAACTGCTGACCTGGCGTGAAGAGACCGGCAAAACCGCGTTTGAGAATGCGCCGCAGTATGAAGGCAAAATCAGCGAGCAAGAGTATTTCGATAAAGGCGTGCTGATGATCGCGATGGTGAAAGCGGGCGTTGAGCTGGCGTTTGAAACCATGGTCGCCGCGGGCATCATTGAAGAGTCAGCTTACTATGAGTCCCTGCATGAGCTGCCGCTGATTGCCAACACCATCGCCCGTAAACGTCTGTATGAAATGAACGTGGTTATCTCTGACACCGCGGAATATGGCAACTACCTGTTTGCTAACGCTGCCGTCCCGCTGCTGAAAGAGTTTATGACCAAACTGCAGCCGGGCGATCTGGGTAAAGCCGTAGAAGGCACCGCGGTGGATAACGCGCAGCTGCGCGACGTTAACGATGCGATTCGCAGCCACGAGATCGAAAAAGTAGGGCAGAAGCTGCGCGGTTATATGACCGACATGAAGCGTATCGCGGTCGCGGGTTAATCGGCATTGTTAAAAGGTGGGTGCGTTTCACTTACCCACCCTACATACGGTTAAACGTGGTTTTGTCAGGCGGGTAAGCCCTGCACACCCGCTGCCAGCGTTTTGAAGTAGTGGCGTTAACGTGGTTTCGTAGGGCGGGTAAGCGTCGCGCACCCGCCGTGACGCAAAGAGACGTTCCCTGCCATCAACGCCAGAAAAAAGGCCTTCTCTTTGAGAAGGCCTTTTTATCAGTTACGGTACAGCACCTTGATAATGTGGTAGCCAAACTGCGTATGCAGCGGGCCGGTCGGCTCCAGCACCGGGCAGGAAAACACCACTTTATCGAAAGCCGGCACCATCTGGCCCTGGCGGAATTCGCCTAAATGGCCGCCTTTTTTGCCCGACGGGCAAATGGAGTGTTTCTTAGCCAGCTTTTCAAAATCGCCGCCGTTTTTAATTTGCTCCAGCAGATCCAGTGCCAGTTTTTCTTCTTTAACAAGGATATGCAGTGCTGCTGCTGTTTTTGCCATGATCGTGCCTTGAGTGGGGTTGATAACGCTGGCTATACTACCACGCGTTTTTCTCCCTTCGTACTGTCGTACCTGCTGTGGGGAGCCGCTTTCTCCTCTGACTTTCACTGAGTAATTTATGCGTCTGAACCCCGCCCAACAACAAGCCGTCGAATTCGTCACTGGCCCCTGCCTGGTGCTGGCGGGCGCTGGCTCCGGTAAAACCCGCGTCATCACCAACAAAATCGCGCACCTCATCCGCGGCTGTGGCTATCAGGCGCGCCATATCGCGGCGGTTACTTTTACCAACAAAGCCGCGCGTGAGATGAAAGAGCGTGTGGCACAGACGCTGGGGCGCAAAGAAGCACGTGGCCTGATGATTTCAACATTCCACACGCTGGGCCTGGAAATCATCAAGCGTGAGTACGCGGCGCTGGGCATGAAATCCAATTTTTCGCTGTTTGACGATACCGATCAGATGGCGCTTATCAAAGAGCTGACCGAAGGGCTGGTCGAAAACGATAAAGTGCTGTTACAGCAGCTGATCTCCATGATCTCGAACTGGAAAAACGATCTGCTAAGCCCCCCGCAGGCCGCCGCGCGCGCAATCGGCGAACGCGAGCGCATTTTCGCGCATTGCTACAGCCTTTACGACGCCCATCTGAAAGCCTGCAATGTGCTCGATTTTGACGATCTGATCCTGCTGCCGACATTGCTGTTGCAGCGTAATGAAGAAGTGCGTGAACGCTGGCAGAATCGCATTCGTTACCTGCTGGTGGATGAATATCAGGACACCAATACCAGCCAGTATGAGCTGGTAAAACTGCTGGTGGGCAACCGCGCGCGCTTTACAGTAGTGGGTGACGATGACCAGTCGATTTACTCCTGGCGTGGCGCTCGCCCGCAAAACCTGGTGCTGTTAAGCCAGGATTTCCCGGCGCTCCAGGTGATTAAGCTTGAACAGAATTACCGATCTTCCGGGCGCATTCTGAAAGCCGCTAACATTCTTATCGCCAATAACCCGCACGTCTTCGAGAAAAAACTCTTTTCCGAGCTGGGCTATGGCACCGAGCTGAAAGTGCTGACTGCCAATCATGAAGATCATGAGGCGGAGCGCGTTACCGGCGAGCTTATCGCGCATCACTTTATTAATAAGACCCAGTACAAGGATTACGCCATCCTGTATCGCGGCAACCATCAGTCGCGCGTATTTGAAAAGATGCTGATGCAAAACCGCATCCCGTATCGTATTTCCGGCGGTACGTCGTTCTTCTCGCGCCCGGAAATCAAAGATTTGCTGGCCTATCTGCGCGTGCTGACCAACCCGGACGACGACAGCGCGTTTCTGCGCATCGTGAACACGCCGAAACGCGAAATCGGCCCGGCGACACTGCAAAAGCTCGGCGAGTGGGCGAATCAGCGTAATAAAAGTTTGTTCACCGCCAGTTTTGATATGGGCCTTGCCCAGACGCTGACCGGGCGGGGTTACGAGTCGCTGACGCGCTTCACAAGCTGGCTGCAGGAAGTGGCCGTGCTGTCTGAGCGTGAACCGGTGGCGGCGGTACGCGATCTCATTCGCGGTATCGATTACGAAGCCTGGCTGTTTGAAACTTCGCCCAGCCCGAAAGCGGCAGAGATGCGCATGAAGAACGTCAACCAGCTCTTTAGCTGGATGACGGAGATGCTCGAAGGCACCGATCTCGACGAACCGATGACGCTGACGCAGGTGGTCACGCGCTTTACGCTGCGCGACATGATGGAGCGCGGCGAAAGCGATGAAGAGCTTGATCAGGTACAGCTTATGACACTACACGCCTCGAAAGGGCTGGAGTTCCCGTACGTATACCTGGTGGGTATGGAAGAGGGGCTGCTGCCGCACCAGAGCAGCATCGATGAAGACAACATCGACGAAGAGCGGCGTCTTGCCTACGTGGGTATCACGCGCGCCCAGAAAGAGCTGACCTTTACGCTGTGCAAAGAGCGCCGTCAGTATGGCGAGCTGGTGCGTCCTGAGCCGAGCCGCTTTCTGCTGGAACTGCCGCAGGACGATTTGCACTGGGAAACCGAGCGCAAAGTCGTGACGCCGCAGGAGCGGATGCAAAAAGGCCAGGCGAATGTCGCGAACATTAAAGCGATGCTGGCGAAAGCGCGCGGCGGATAAGGCGTTACCCATCGGGCTGACAGTAAAAAACCGCCCCTGGAGGCGGTTTTTTATGCACTAAACGTTACTTAACGTCGAGCTGCCAGTGTACGTAGCTCTGCCAGAGCTGTTCCTGCTCTAACATCTCCGCGCCCAGCGGGTGAACGGAAAGCCAGTCCTGCGGGAGCGACGCGGTGAGCGTGTCGTCATGCGCGGTGAGCGTAACGTCAGGCAGCATGTCGTCGCGCCGACGGCTGGCGAAAATAATCGCGAGACGCAGCAACCGGCACAGACGCTCGGCCACGCGCAGCGGGACGGCGTTTTGCTGTTGCAGCGCGGAGAGATCGACCGTACCGGTCTGGTTCAGCAAGAGCGTCGCCAGCAGCTTTTTCTGCGCGGGCGTAAAGCCCGGCAAATCCAGGTTATTCACCAGGTAAGCGGCGTGCTGGGGCGCGCGTTTGAAATCGACCGCCAGGCCCACTTCATGCAGTAAACTGGCGCTGTGCAGCAGCGCACGGCTGAGATCGTCCAGCGCCCATTCATTTTCAACGCTGACGGCAAAACGCTCCGCCAGCTGCGCCACGCGTCCGGCCTGGGCGATATCCACCATAAAACGCCGCTGGATGTTTTTCAGCGTGCGATTGCGAATATCCTGATCCACCGCCAGGTGCAGCATGCCGTACACCAGCCCTTCACGCAGCGCGCCGCCGGCAAGCGTCATGCAGTCGATTTCCAGTTCGCTGAAAATTGCGATAAGAATGGCGAGGCCGCTTGGGAAAACGAGTGCGCGCTCAAGCGTCAGGCCCTCGATTTCAAGCTCCTCCAGGCGACCGCAGTGGATAGCGCGCGCCTTGAGCTGCTGAAGTTTCGCAAGCGTAATGCGCTCGTCCATTCCCTGCGCCATCATGATTTCCTGCAGCGCCTGTACGGTGCCGGAGGCTCCGACGCAGATTTTCCAGCCCTGGCCGCGCAGCTGCGCGATAACCGGTTGCAGGATGTCGCGGGCGGCCTGTTCGGCGCTGGCGAAATGCTCCTGCGTGAGGCTGCGGTCGGTAAAGAAGCGCTCAAGGAAGGTCACGCAGCCCATTGGCAGGCTGAAGAGCGAGGTCGCGCGCGCGCCGGTGCCGGTGACAAGCTCTGTACTGGCACCGCCGATATCGACAACGAGACGCCTGTCAGCGCCGCCGGTGGTGTGCGCCACACCCTGATAGATCAGGCGGGCTTCTTCTTCACCGGCAATGACCTGGACCGGGCAGCCGAGGATCTCCTGGGCGCGGGCGACAAACACATCGGCATTAGTGGCAAGGCGCAGCGTCGCGGTGGCGACCACGCGGATTTGCGACGGGGGAATATCCTGAAGCCGTTCAGCAAACAGACGCAGACATTGCCAGCCGCGCTCCATGGCGTCCGCCGAGAGCGCATTGTCGGCACCGAGGCCCGCCGCGAGGCGGACCTTGCGTTTCACACGCGTGAGCGTCTGAATGCTCCCGGCCACCTCACGTACCACCAGCATATGAAAGCTGTTCGAACCGAGGTCGATTGCCGCATACAGTGAAGGCGTGCCGGGCATAGCGTTTATCCTGTACGACGACGGTTACGCGGCGCGCCGGAACGACGCGGGCCATTGCCGGTACGCGGACGCGACAGGCGCTTCGGCGGCGGCAGTTCGCTTAACAGCGCATCCGGGTTGTATTTACTCACCGGAATGGAGTGGCCGATATAGGTTTCAATCGCCGGGAGATTCAGCGCGTACTCTTCACAGGCAAGGCTGATGGAGTGGCCGCTGGCACCCGCACGACCGGTACGGCCGATGCGATGCACATAGTCTTCGCAGTCGTCCGGCAGGTCGTAGTTGAAGACGTGCGTGACGGCAGGAATATGCAGGCCGCGCGCCGCGACGTCCGTTGCGACCAGGATATCGAGATCGCCGCGGGTGAATTCATCCAGAATACGCAGGCGTTTTTTCTGCGCCACATCGCCAGTCAACAGGCCGACGCGATGACCGTCTGCCGCCAGATGGCCCCAGATGTCTTCACAGCGGTGTTTGGTATTCGCGAAAATAATGGCGCGATCCGGCCACTCTTCTTCGATAAGCGTCTGGAGCAGGCGCATTTTCTCTTCGTTAGACGGATAGAAAAGCTCTTCTTTAATACGGTGGCCCGTTTTCTGCTCCGGCTCGACTTCGACATATTCTGCGTTGTTCATCTGCTCAAATGCCAGTTCGCGCACGCGGTAAGAAAGCGTGGCGGAGAAGAGCATATTGAGACGCTCTGTGGCAGCCGGCATACGGCGGAACAGCCAGCGGATGTCTTTGATGAAGCCCAGATCGTACATGCGATCGGCTTCGTCGAGCACCACGACCTGAATAGCGCCCAGGTTAACGTGGTTTTGTTTGGTGTAATCGATAAGACGGCCGGTGGTGCCGATCAGAATATCGACGCCGCTTTCCAGCACTTTCAGTTGTTTGTCGTAGCCGTCGCCGCCGTAGGCGAGACCAAGCTTAATGCCGGTGGCTTCAGCCAGCGGCTCTGCGTCGGAGTGAATCTGTACCGCCAGTTCGCGGGTCGGCGCCATAATCAGGGCGCGCGGTTGATTCACCTGGCGATTTTCCGCCGCAGGGTGAGAGAGTAAATAGTGAAACGTTGACGTTAAAAACGCCATCGTTTTGCCGGTACCGGTTTGCGCCTGCCCTGCAACGTCACGGCCCGCGAGCGTTAACGGGAGTGCCAGAGCCTGGATAGGAGTGCAGTTATAAAACCCTTTCTTCTCAAGGGCTTGAACTACAACAGGGTGCAGGGCGAAGTCGGAAAACTTCTGTTCAGTCAAGTGTGTTTTGCTCATAGTGTGGTAGAATATCAGCTAACTATTGCTTTACGAAAGCGTATCCGGTGAAATAAAGTCAACCTTATGTTGGTTAATGCTACACCAACATGACAGGCCTAATCTTTGGAGTAAAACATGAGCGATAAAATTATTCACCTGACTGACGACAGTTTCGACACGGATGTACTTAAAGCGGACGGGTTGACGCTGGTTGATTTCTGGGCAGAATGGTGTGGTCCGTGCAAGATGATCGCCCCTATCCTTGATGAAATCGCTGATGAATATCAGGGCAAACTGACGGTTGCCAAGCTGAACATCGACCAGAACCCGGGCACCGCGCCGAAATACGGCATCCGTGGTATCCCGACTCTGCTGCTGTTCAAGAACGGTGAAGTAGCGGCGACCAAAGTCGGTGCGCTGTCTAAAGGCCAACTGAAAGAGTTCCTCGACGCCAACCTGGCGTAATGGTTCCCCGCCGGGGCGATCACGGTTCCTAAATATTCAGGACCGCTGGACGCCCGGCTTCAGTCATGCTAACTTAATTTTTGACTTCAATTTAAACTTACCTTTTAGTTTGAATCTTGTAATACCCGACGCTTCCCGCCCGTGACAATGTCAATACCGAGACCGGTAGGCGAGAAGAGCATTAATTCCGGGACTTATCGCTCATTCCGTCTTGTCGTTTCAGTTCTGCGTTCCTTACCTGCAACCAGGCAACGAACAGACATGAGATGAAGCCCGTTAACAGGCATGGATGACCCTGCCATACCATTCACAACATTACGTTCGAGATTTACCCCGAGTTTAAGAACCCACCACTATGAATCTTACCGAATTAAAGAATACGCCGGTTTCTGAGCTGATTACTCTCGGCGAAAATATGGGACTGGAAAACCTGGCCCGCATGCGCAAACAGGATATTATTTTCGCCATCCTGAAGCAGCACGCGAAGAGTGGCGAAGATATCTTTGGCGACGGTGTGCTGGAGATATTGCAGGATGGCTTCGGCTTCCTCCGTTCTGCAGACAGCTCCTACCTCGCCGGTCCCGACGACATCTACGTTTCTCCCAGCCAAATCCGCCGTTTCAACCTCCGCACAGGGGATACCATCTCCGGTAAGATTCGTCCGCCGAAAGAAGGCGAGCGCTACTTCGCGCTGTTGAAAGTGAACGAAGTTAACTTCGATAAACCGGAAAACGCACGTAATAAGATCCTGTTCGAAAACTTAACGCCGCTGCACGCGAACTCGCGTCTGCGTATGGAGCGCGGCAACGGGTCGACTGAAGATTTGACCGCACGTGTCCTGGATCTGGCATCGCCTATTGGCCGCGGTCAGCGTGGTCTCATCGTGGCGCCGCCGAAAGCCGGTAAAACCATGCTGCTGCAGAACATCGCGCAGAGCATCGCCTATAACCACCCGGACTGCGTGCTGATGGTACTGCTTATCGACGAACGTCCGGAAGAAGTGACCGAGATGCAGCGTCTGGTAAAAGGCGAAGTGGTTGCGTCCACGTTCGACGAACCGGCTTCCCGCCACGTTCAGGTTGCCGAGATGGTGATCGAGAAGGCCAAGCGCCTGGTTGAGCATAAAAAAGACGTTATCATTCTGCTCGACTCCATCACCCGTCTGGCGCGCGCTTACAACACCGTTGTGCCGGCCTCCGGTAAAGTGCTGACCGGTGGTGTAGACGCCAACGCCCTGCATCGTCCGAAACGTTTCTTCGGCGCGGCGCGTAACGTGGAAGAGGGCGGCAGCCTGACCATTATTGCGACTGCTCTGATTGATACCGGCTCTAAAATGGATGAAGTTATCTATGAAGAGTTTAAAGGCACCGGTAACATGGAACTGCATCTCTCCCGTAAGATCGCGGAAAAACGCGTCTTCCCGGCTATCGATTACAACCGTTCCGGTACCCGTAAAGAAGAGCTGCTGACGACGCAGGAAGAACTGCAGAAAATGTGGATCCTGCGTAAAATCATTCACCCAATGGGTGAGATTGATGCGATGGAATTCCTCATCAATAAACTGGCGATGACCAAAACTAACGACGAATTCTTCGATATGATGAAACGTTCGTAGTTAGCGGAAACTCGGGGAACGCCACGTCACGACGTGGCGTTTTTCTTTGTTGCTCTATACGATAGGCAACGGGCGTGATCTTTACACGATTTTCAGTAGAGGCGCGTCAGTTTTTATCTGGCCTGAGCTATGTTTATCTTACTGAATAATAATTAGTCTGTTCAGGGATGAGGGGCGGAGGAGTGCTTAGAAAGCCCGACTGCCGCAGTTATACTTCCTCCGGACTTAACGTTTGCAGAGAGCGCACACTGTGAATTTAGTTACCGTTGGTACTGAGCTACTCAGTATTTTTTTATTCACATTTGTTTTTCTTTTTTTCGCACGAAAGATCGGCAAAAGAGTGGGTCTGGTTGATAAACCCAACTTCCGTAAGCGCCATCAGGGGCTTATCCCGCTCGTGGGCGGCATCTCCGTCTACGCAGGCATCTGCTTTACCTTTTTCATCGCGGACTACTACATCCCTCATGCAGCGTTATATCTCGCGAGCGCCGGGGTGCTGGTGTTTGTCGGCGCGCTGGATGACCGTTATGATATTAGCGTAAAAATTCGCGCCGTGATCCAGGCCGTTATCGGCGTGGTCATGATGACAGTGGGCGGGCTCTATCTGCGAAGCCTCGGGTACATTTTCGGCTCGTGGGAGATGGTGCTGGGGCCGTTTGGGTATTTCCTCACGCTGTTCGCCGTCTGGGCGGCGATTAACGCCTTCAACATGGTCGACGGTATCGATGGCCTGCTGGGCGGCCTGTCGTGCGTGTCTTTCGCGGCCATCGGGATGATCCTGTGGTTTGACGGGCAGACCAGCCTGTCGATGTGGTGCTTTGCCATGATAGCCGCCATTCTCCCTTACATCCTGCTAAACCTCGGCGCGTTCGGGCGGCGTTATAAAGTCTTTATGGGCGATGCGGGCAGTACGCTCATCGGGTTTACGGTTATCTGGATCCTGCTGGAAACCACCCAGGGGAAAACGCATCCGATTAGCCCGGTGACTGCGCTCTGGATCATCGCGATTCCGCTGATGGACATGATAGCCATCATGTACCGTCGTCTGCGTAAAGGCATGAGCCCGTTCTCACCGGACCGCCAGCACATTCATCATCTGATCATGCGCGCCGGTTTTACTTCTCGCCAGGCGTTTGTCCTTATTACGCTCGCCGCCGCGCTGCTGGCCGGTATTGGCGTGGCGTCAGAATACGCGGCCCATATTATCCCTGAGTGGGTAATGTTGGCATTATTCTTGCTAGCATTTTTCTTCTACGGCTACTGTATCAAACGGGCATGGAAAGTGGCGCGCTTCATCAAACGCGTTAAGCGTCGTATCAAGCGCGGAAGCAACAAGCCCACCGCTAATTAAAGAAAAACGGGGACGTGATGAATCAAAAAGTGCCGGGCACTCCGCCAGGAGTGGCAGATAATGAACTGGATATTCGTGGTCTGTTCCGAACGCTGTGGGCAGGGAAATTCTGGATAGTCGGCATGGCCGTGCTGTTTGCGCTGGTCGCGCTCACTTACACATTCTTCGCGCGCCAGGAGTGGAGCGCGATGGCCATCACCGACAGACCCACCGTCAATATGCTGGGCGGCTACTATTCGCAGCAGCAGTTCCTGCGTAATCTGGATGCGAAAGCCAACCTGACGCCGGTGGACCAGCCTTCGGTGATGGACGACGCCTATAAAGAATTCATCATGCAACTCTCCGCCTGGGATACCCGCCGCGATTTCTGGTCGCAGACGGACTATTACAAGCAGCGCCGGGTCGGCAACAGCAAAGCCGACGCTGCGCTGCTGGATGAGTTTATCGACAACATCCAGTTCACCGCAGGCGACGTCACCCGTAATCAAAACGATAACATTCGACTGATTGCCGAAACTGCGCCGGATGCCAACAACCTGTTGCGTCAGTACATCGCGTTCGCCAGCCAGCGTGCTGCCAGCCATCTTAATGACGAGCTGAAAGGTGCCTGGGCGGCGCGTACGGTGCAGATGAAAGCGCAGGTGAAACGTCAGGAGGCCGTCGCGAAATCGATTTTCGATCGCCGCGTGCATAACGTTCAGCAGGCGTTGCAGGTGGCGGAACAACACAATATTTCTCGCAGCGAAACGGATGTTCCCGCAGATGAGCTGCCGGATTCTGAACTGTTTATGCTGGGTCGCCCGCTGTTGCAGGCGCGTCTGGAAAACCTCCAGGCGGTAGGACCGACCTATGACATCGACTACGACCAGAACCGGGCGATGCTGGCGACGCTGAACGTCGGGCCGACGCTGGATCCGCGCTTTCAGACCTATCGCTATCTGCGAACACCGGAAGAGCCGGTTAAACGCGACAGCCCGCGTCGCGCGTTTCTGATGATCATGTGGGGAGCTGTTGGGGCGTTGACTGGCGCTGGCGTGGCTCTGGTCCGCCGCCGTCGCACCGCATAAGCACGCGTCCTGAATGAAGGCGCGCGTCGCCTTCATCGCCAACTGAAGAGAATCGTTGTGAGAGTACTAACCGTTTTTGGCACGCGACCAGAAGCCATCAAAATGGCACCGCTGGTTCATGCGCTGGCACAGGATCCCGCGTTCGACACCCGGGTTTGCGTCACCGCTCAGCACAGACAGATGCTGGATCAGGTGCTGCATCTTTTTTCCATTGTGCCGGATTACGATCTGAACATCATGAAGCCCGGACAGGGGCTTACCGAGATCACCTGTCGCATTCTGGAAGGGCTGAAACCGATTCTGACCGAATTCCGCCCGGATGTCGTTCTGGTGCATGGCGATACGACAACCACCATTGCGACCAGCCTGGCCGCGTTTTATCAGCGTATTCCCGTCGGTCACGTTGAAGCGGGGCTGCGTACGGGCGATCTCTATTCGCCGTGGCCGGAGGAGGCCAACCGTACGCTCACCGGTCATCTGGCGATGTACCACTTCGCCCCGACCGAACTGTCGCGCCAGAATCTGCTGCGCGAGAACATTCCGGACGCGCGGATTTTTGTCACCGGCAATACCGTTATCGATGCGCTAATCGCCGTGCGCGATCGCGTGATGGCGGATGAACCGCTGCGCCTGCGCCTCGAAACGCAGTACCCGTTCCTCGATGGCGACAAGAAAATGATCCTGGTAACGGGCCATCGCCGCGAAAGTTTCGGCGAAGGATTCGAGCAGATTTGCCGCGCGCTGGCGGATATCGCCGCGCAAAACCGCGATGTCCAGATTGTCTACCCTGTCCATCTCAACCCCAACGTTACCGAGCCGGTCAACCGTATCCTGGGCCACATCGACAACATAGTGCTGATTGAGCCGCAGGAGTACCTGCCGTTTGTCTGGCTGATGAACCACGCCTGGCTGATCCTGACCGACTCCGGCGGCATTCAGGAAGAGGCGCCGTCGCTTGGCAAACCAGTACTGGTAATGCGTGAAACCACCGAGCGCCCGGAAGCGGTCGAGGCGGGCACGGTGCGTCTGGTGGGCACGGACACGCAGCGTATCGTTGCCGAAGTGACGCGACTGCTGCACGACGAGGCGGCGTACCAGGCCATGAGCCACGCCCATAACCCTTATGGCGACGGCCAGGCATGCGAACGGATATTACATGCACTTAAAAATAATCGGGTATCACTATGAGTTTTAATACCATTTCGGTGATTGGTCTGGGTTATATCGGTTTACCCACCGCGGCGGCATTCGCGTCGCGTGAAAAACAGGTCATCGGCATCGACATTAATCAGCATGCGGTCGATACCATTAACCGGGGTGAAATTCATATTGTCGAGCCAGAGCTCGATAAGGTTGTCAAAACCGCCGTGGAAGGCGGCTTCCTGCGCGCCAGCACAACGCCCGTTGAAGCGGACGCGTATCTCATCGCCGTTCCCACGCCGTTCAAAGGCGATCACGAGCCGGATATGGCCTACGTGCAGGCGGCGGCGGAATCTGTCGCGCCGGTGCTGCGTAAAGGCGCGCTGGTGATTCTGGAATCCACGTCGCCCGTCGGCGCGACCGAACAGATGGCGCAATGGCTTGCGGCGCTGCGTCCGGATCTCAGCTTCCCGCAGCAGGCGGGCGAGGCGGCGGATATCAATATCGCCTACTGTCCGGAGCGCGTGCTGCCGGGCCAGGTAATGGTTGAACTGATTAAAAACGACCGCGTGATTGGCGGGATGACGCCGGTCTGCTCGGCGCGCGCCAGTGAACTCTACAAAATCTTCCTGGAAGGTGAGTGTGTAGTCACTAACTCCCGCACCGCCGAGATGTGCAAGCTCACCGAGAACAGCTTCCGCGATGTGAATATTGCGTTCGCCAACGAGCTGTCGCTGATTTGTGCCGATCAGGGCATTAACGTCTGGGAGCTGATTCGCCTCGCGAACCGCCATCCGCGCGTAAATATCCTGCAACCAGGGCCGGGCGTGGGCGGCCACTGCATCGCCGTCGATCCGTGGTTTATCGTGGCGCAGAACCCACAGCAGGCGCGTCTCATCCGTACCGCGCGTGAAGTGAACGACCACAAACCGCACTGGGTGATTCAGCAGGTAAAAAGCACGCTGGCGGACTGCCTCGCTGCGACCAACCGCCGCGCCAGCGAAGTGAAAATCGCCTGCTTTGGCCTGGCGTTTAAACCGAATATCGATGATTTACGCGAAAGCCCGGCGATGGAAATCGCTGAGCTTATCGCCGACTGGCACAGCGGTGAAACGCTGGTCGTCGAGCCCAATATCCATACGCTGCCGACACGCCTTGAAGGCAAGTGCAAACTGAGCGCGCTTGATGATGCGCTGGCGCAGGCCGACGTGCTGGTGATGCTGGTTGACCATCAGCAGTTCAAAGCGATTGACGGCTCGACGCTCAATCATACCTGGGTCGTCGACACAAAAGGCGTCTGGCGGTGAACCCTTTGCTGGAGCTGCCCGATGCATGTCCACGCCACCCTTGATCCTCTTGAGTGGGAAAGCCACTTTTTCGGCATCGACAGCGCGATTGTCCGTTTCTCTGATACCGCGCCACAGCTAGACGTGGCGCAATTAGACGCCTGGTCGCGCGTGCAGGCGAAAGTGCCCGCCGCCCGCTGCGATCTGCTGGACGGCCTGGCGCAGCTCGGCTTTCAGCTGGTGGAGGGCGAAGTGGATTTCGCGCTGACACTCACGCCTGATGCGCCCGCGCGCGACGCGCAGATAACCACCGCCACGCCCGATGATATTCCGCTGCTGCGCGACGCGGCGGCGGAGGCGTTTGCCATGAGTCGGTTTCGCGCGCCCTGGTATGCGCCTGACGCCAGCGGACGGTTTTACGCGCAGTGGGTCGAAAACGCGGTTAAAGGCGCGTTCGATCACGAATGTCTTATCCTGCGCACGCCGCAGGGAGCGCTGCGTGGTTTCGTGACGCTGCGCGCGCTTAACGAACAAGAAGCCCGTATCGGCCTGCTGGCCGGTCGCGGCGCCGGAGAAGCCCTGATGCAGGCGGCGCGCCACTGGTGCGTCACGCGCGGGCTTTATACCTTGCGGGTTGCGACGCAGGCGGGCAACCGCGCCGCGCTGCGCCGCTATATTGCCAGCGGCGGCAACATCGAAAGCACCGCTTATTGGTTATACAGGTAACTATCATGATCCCATTTAACGCACCGCCCGTGGTTGGCACGGAAATCGACTATATGCAGTCTGCGATGAGCAGCGGCAAGCTGTGCGGCGACGGCGGTTTTACCCGCCGCTGCCAGCAGTGGATGGAGCAGCGTTTCGGCAGCCCGAAAGTGTTGCTGACGCCGTCCTGCACCGCGTCGCTGGAGATGGCGGCGCTGCTGCTGAACATCCAGCCGGGCGATGAAGTGATCATGCCGAGCTTTACGTTCGTCTCCACTGCTAACGCCTTTGTGCTGCGCGGCGCGAAAATCGTCTTTGTGGATGTGCGTCCGGACACCATGAATATCGATGAAACGCGGATTGAAGCGGCCATCACCGATAAAACCCGCGCCATCGTGCCGGTGCATTACGCGGGCGTGGCCTGCGAGATGGACACCATTATGGCGATTGCCGAAAAGCACCAACTCTATGTGGTGGAAGACGCCGCGCAGGGCGTGATGTCGACCTATAAAGGCCGCGCGCTCGGCACCATCGGCCACATCGGCTGCTTTAGCTTCCATGAAACCAAAAACTATACCGCCGGTGGCGAAGGCGGCGCGACGCTGATTAACGATCCGGCGCTGATAGAGCGTGCGGAGATCATTCGCGAAAAAGGCACCAACCGCAGCCAGTTCTTCCGCGGTCAGGTGGACAAATATACCTGGCGCGATATCGGCTCCAGCTACCTGATGTCCGATTTGCAGGCCGCCTATCTCTGGGCGCAGCTGGAAGCGGCAGACCGCATTAACCAGCAGCGCCTGACGCTGTGGCAAACTTACTACGACGCGCTCGCCCCGCTGGCGCGCGCCGGGCGCATCACGCTGCCGTCGATCCCCGAGACCTGCCGCCATAACGCGCATATGTTTTACATTAAGCTTCGCGATATCGACGACCGCAGCAAGCTTATTGCCTACCTCAAAGAGGCCGAAATCCTGGCGGTGTTCCACTACATTCCGCTGCACGGCTGTCCGGCGGGCGAAAAATTCGGCGAGTTCCATGGCGAAGACCGCTTCACTACCGTCGAGAGCGAACGCCTGCTGCGCCTGCCGCTTTTCTTTAACCTCGCGCCGGTTAACCAGCGCACGGTGATCAATACGCTGCTGAGCTATTTCGGCTGATATGTCGCTCGCTAAAGCTTCCGTGTGGACCGCCGGGTCCACGCTTATCAAAATCGGCGCGGGGCTCGTGGTCGTCAAACTGCTGGCGGTCGCGTTTGGCCCTGCGGGCGTCGGGCAGGCGGGGAATTTCCGCCAGCTGATTACGGTGCTCGGCGTGTTAGCCGGGGCGGGCATTTTCAACGGCGTGACGAAACTGGTCGCGCAGCATCAGCATGACGCCGCCGGGCTGCAGCGCGTCACGGGCACGGCATCGGCGATGGTGCTGGGCTTCTCGACGTTACTGGCGGTGATTTTTCTGCTGGCGGCCGGGCCGATTAGCGTTGGCCTGTTTGGCCATGCTCGCTATGAAAACGTGGTGCGCATGGTGGCCTTTATCCAGATGGGGATCGCCTGGGCTAACCTCACGCTCGCCATTATCAAAGGCTTTCGCGACGCGGCGGGCAACGCGCTGGCGCTGATTATCGGCAGTCTTATCGGCGTGGTGGCGTATTACGCCTGTTTTCGTCTCGGCGGGTATGAAGGCGCGCTGCTGGGCCTGGCGCTGGTGCCTGCGCTGGTCGCCATCCCGGCGGTCTGGATGCTGATGCGGCGCGAGCATGTGCCGCTGCGCTATCTGAAACCGTCCTGGGACGGCCCGCTGGCGCGCCATCTCGGTAAATTCACGCTGATGGCCCTGATGACCGCGGTAACGCTGCCGGTCGCGTATGTAATGATGCGAAACCTGCTGGCCGCCCGCTACGGGTGGGATGCCGTCGGCATCTGGCAGGGCGTGAGCAGTATCTCCGACGCCTATTTACAGTTTATCACCGCGTCATTCAGCGTCTGGCTGCTGCCTACGCTCTCCCGCCTTGAGGCGAAGCGCGACATCACCCGCGAAATCGGACGCGCGCTAAAGTTCGTGCTGCCTGCGGTGGCGACGGCGAGCTTCGCGGTCTGGCTGCTGCGGGATTTCGCCATCTGGCTGCTGTTCTCGCCGCAGTTTACCGCGATGCGTGATCTCTTCGCCTGGCAACTGGTGGGCGACGTACTGAAAGTGGGCGCTTACGTCTTTGGCTATCTGATTATCGCGAAAGCCTCGCTGCGCTTTTATATTTTGACGGAAGTCAGCCAGTTTGCTTTATTAACCGGCTTTTCATACTGGCTGATCCCGGCGCACGGCGCGGCGGGCGCGGCCCAGGCCTATATGGCGACCTATATTGTCTATTTCGCCCTCTGTTGTGGCGTATTTTTACTCTGGCGCAGACAGACATGACAGCATTGATTCACGTTCTGGGGTCCGATATTCCCCATCATAACCAGACGGTACTGCGTTTCTTTAACGATGAACTGGCCGAAACCAATGAACAGGCGCGCCGCTTTATGGTGGTGAGCGCCGATGAACAACTCGGTCAGCAGTACCCGGCGCTTTCGCTGAGCATTTATCCCGATAAAAAATCGCTCGCCCGCGCCGTGGTGGCGCTGGCGCGTGAAAACCGCCAGCAGCGCTTTTTTCTGCATGGCCAGTTTAATGCGCCGCTGTGGCTGGCGCTGCTTGGCGGCGGGCTGAAGCCCGCGCAGGTGAGCTGGCATATCTGGGGCGCGGATCTTTACGAAGCTTCGCGCAGCCTGAAGTTTCAGCTCTTTTACCGGCTGCGCCGTCTGGCGCAGGGGCGCGTCGGGCATGTGTTCGCGACGCGCGGCGATCTCAGTCACTTCGCGAAGCGTCATCCCGGCGTGCCGGGCGAGTTGCTCTATTTCCCGACGCGCATGGATGAAGGGTTAAACCAGCTGCCGCCGCCTGAGCGTGACGGCAAGTTAACGATTCTGGTGGGTAACTCCGGCGATCGGAGCAATGACCATATCGCGGCATTGCAGGCGGTGCATCAGCAGTTTGGTGATAACGTCAACGTGATTGTGCCGATGGGATATCCTTCGAATAACGACGCGTGGATAGACGAAGTGACGCGAGCCGGGCAGGCGCTGTTCAGCCCGGAAAACCTTAACATCCTGCGTGAAAAGCTCGATTTCGACGCGTATCTGACGCTGCTGCGCCAGTGCGATCTCGGGTATTTCATTTTTGCGCGCCAGCAGGGGATTGGCACGCTGTGCCTGCTCATTCAGGCGGGCGTACCGTGCGTGCTGAGCCGCGAAAACCCCTTCTGGCAGGATATGGTAGAACAAAATCTGCCGGTGTTGTTTACCGGCGATAAGCTTAACGAGGTGACGGTGCGCGAGGCGCAGCGTCAGTTGCAGATGGTCGATAAATCGCAAATCGCGTTCTTTAAGCCTAACTACCTGGCCGGCTGGCACCGCGCGCTGCGTATCGCTTCAGGAGAAGTGGCATGAGCTTACTGCAATTCAGCGGCCTGTTTATCGTCTGGCTGCTGGCGACGCTGTTTATCGGCACGCTGACCTGGTTTGAGTTCCGCCGGGTGCGGTTTAACTTTAACGTCTTTTTCTCGCTGCTGTTTCTGCTGACGTTTTTCTTCGGTTTTCCGCTGACCAGCATTCTGGTGTTTCGCTTTAACGTGGCGGTGGTGCCTGCGGAAGTGTTGTTGCAGGCGCTGCTTTCGGCGGGCTGTTTCTATGCGGTCTATTACGTCACCTACAAAACGCGGTTGCGGACGGCGCGGGCGCAGGCAGCGTCCTCCGGCGGCGGGCTGTTTACCATGAACCGCGTTGAAACCCATCTGGCGTGGATGGTGATGATGGCTGTCGCGCTGGTGAGCGTCGGCATTTTCTTTATGCATAACGGCTTTCTGCTGTTCCGGCTGCATTCGTACAGCCAGATTTTCTCAAGCGAAGTCTCCGGCGTGGCGCTGAAGCGCTTTTTCTACTTCTTTATACCGGCGATGCTGGTGGTCTATTTCCTGCGTCAGAGCAGCCGCGCGTGGCTCTTTTTCCTCGTCAGCACCGTCGGGTTTGGCCTGCTGACGTATATGATTGTCGGCGGCACGCGCGCCAATATCATTATTGCGTTCGCAATCTTCCTGTTTATCGGCATTATTCGCGGCTGGATCTCGCCTGGCATGCTGGCTGCGGCAGGCGTGATGGGGATTGTCGGGATGTTCTGGCTGGCGCTGAAGCGCTATGGGCTTAACGTCAGCGGCGACGAAGCGTTTTACACCTTTCTTTACCTCACGCGTGACACCTTCTCGCCGTGGGAAAACCTGGCGCTGCTGCTGCAACACTACGGTGACATTGAGTTTCAGGGGCTGGCACCGATTGCGCGCGATTTCTATGTGTTTATTCCGTCATGGGTCTGGCCTGACAGGCCGCATATCGTGCTCAACACCGCTAACTATTTCACCTGGGAAGTGCTGAATAACCACTCGGGGCTGGCTATCTCCCCGACGCTGCTTGGCTCGCTGGTCGTGATGGGCGGCGTGTGGTTTATCCCGCCTGGCGCGGTGGTGGTCGGGTTGATTATTAAATGGTTCGACTGGCTGTATGAGCGCGGCAACCATGAACCGAACCGCTATAAGGCCGCGATTCTGCACAGCTTCTGCTTCGGCGCTATCTTCAACATGATTGTGTTGGCCCGTGAAGGGCTGGATGCCTTTGTGTCGCGTGTGATCTTTTTTATGGTGGTCTTCGGCGCCTGTCTGGTCGTCGCGAAACTGATTTACTGGCTGCTGGATAGCGCAGGGCTTATCCAGCCGCGCCGTCGTCGTGCCGCGCCGCTGTCGCCAACGGAAACGCTTTAAGGTTAAGGGAATATGATGTCTGAACAGGTCACCGCCCCGGTCTATACGCTTCGCGGCCTGCCGCTGCTGGGGTGGCGCGATATGCAACACGCGCTCGATTATCTCTATGCCGATGGCTCGCTGCGCCACGGCACGCTGGTGGCGATTAACGCCGAGAAGATGCTGGCGCTGGAGGCGGATGCCGAAGTCCGCAGTCTGATTGAAGCGGCGGAGTTTAAATATGCCGACGGCATTAGCGTCGTGCGTTCGGTCCGTAAAAAGTATCCGCAGGCGAAAGTGTCGCGTGTGGCGGGGGCCGATCTCTGGGAGGCGCTGATGGCGCGCGCCGGACGCGAAGGTACGCCGGTGTTTCTGGTGGGCGGCAAGCCGCAGGTGCTGGCGCAAACTATCGAAAAGCTCAAACGGCAGTGGAATGTGAATATTGTCGACGCGCAGGACGGCTATTTTAAGCCAGAGGAGCGAGCGGCGCTGTTTGCGCGCATCCGCGACAGCGGCGCACAGATTGTCACGGTGGCGATGGGCTCGCCGCGCCAGGAGATTTTTATGCGCGACTGCCGTCTCGTTCACCCTGACGCCCTGTATATGGGCGTCGGCGGCACCTATGATGTATTCACGGGCCATGTGAAACGCGCGCCGAAAGCGTGGCAAAACCTGGGGCTGGAATGGCTCTACCGTTTGCTCTCCCAGCCGAGCCGTCTCAAACGCCAGCTGCGCCTGCTGCGCTATCTGGGCTGGCACTATACCGGCAGGCTCTAATCCTGAGGCGGCGTCTGCCGACGCCGCCGTTTCTCTTCTGATGATTTATTGCGCAGTAAGCGCATTTTTACCACGCATTATTTGCCATTTCTCTCAAATTGCGGAACCATTCGCCCGCCCCTTGCCGGGACGCGGCAGGGTTACGCTGCCCGCAGGCGCGTCGTTATTCACCATCACAATAACCAGGTTCACCTGGACGCACGTGAAACACAACACAGAGGATCTATGGCAGAGAATAAACCGGAACTACAGCGAGGGCTGGAGGCCCGACATATCGAGCTGATTGCGCTCGGCGGCACTATCGGGGTGGGGCTGTTTATGGGCGCCGCCAGCACGCTGAAATGGGCGGGGCCGTCGGTGCTGCTGGCCTACATCATCGCCGGGCTGTTCGTCTTTTTCATTATGCGCTCTATGGGCGAAATGCTGTTCCTTGAGCCGGTAACCGGTTCGTTCGCCGTTTACGCGCACCGCTATATGAGCCCGTTTTTCGGCTATCTCACCGCGTGGTCCTACTGGTTTATGTGGATGGCGGTGGGTATTTCGGAAATCACCGCCATCGGGGTTTACGTCCAGTTCTGGTTCCCGGAGATGGCGCAGTGGATACCCGCGCTGATTGCCGTGGGGCTGGTCGCGCTGGCGAATCTTGCAGCGGTGCGGTTGTATGGCGAAATCGAGTTCTGGTTCGCGATGATTAAAGTCACCACCATTATCGTCATGATCGTGGTTGGGCTTGGCGTGATTTTCTTTGGCTTCGGCAACGGCGGCCATGCCATTGGCTTCGGCAATCTCACCTCGCACGGCGGTTTCTTTGCCGGCGGCTGGAAAGGCTTTCTGACAGCACTCTGTATCGTCGTGGCGTCATACCAGGGCGTTGAGCTGATTGGCATTACCGCGGGCGAAGCGAAAAACCCACAGGTGACGCTGCGCAGCGCGGTCGGCAAAGTGCTGTGGCGTATCCTGATTTTTTATGTAGGCGCGATTTTCGTTATCGTGACCATCTTCCCGTGGGATGAGATTGGCAGCAACGGCAGCCCGTTTGTCCTGACCTTCGCGAAAATCGGCATCACCGCCGCGGCAGGCATTATCAACTTCGTGGTGCTGACCGCCGCGCTCTCCGGCTGCAACAGCGGCATGTACAGCTGCGGGCGTATGCTCTATGCGCTGGCGAAAAACCGCCAGTTACCGGCGGCGATGGGCAAAGTCTCCCGCAACGGCGTACCGGTGGCGGGGGTCGCGCTCTCCATTGTTATCCTGCTGGTGGGCTCGTGCCTGAACTACATTATCCCGAATCCGCAGCGCGTGTTTGTGTATGTCTACAGCGCCAGCGTGCTGCCGGGTATGGTGCCGTGGTTTGTTATCCTGATTAGCCAGCTGCGCTTTCGCCAGACGCACCAGGCGGCGATTGCCTCGCATCCGTTCCGTTCCGTGCTGTTCCCGTGGGCGAATTACCTGACGATGGCGTTCCTGGTCTGTGTGCTGGTGGGCATGGGATTCAACGACGATACGCGGATGTCGCTGATTGTCGGCGCGATTTTCCTGGTACTGGTGAGCGTTATTTATAAGCTTTTCGGGTTCGATCGCTACGGTTCGACCCCCAAAGTGGACGGATAACCGCCAGAATGCGCAAAGCATAACCAAACGCGCATTTTCTTCAAAAAAGCACTAGACAGCAGGGCGCGAAGTCCGTAGTATCCCCACCCGCAACGGCGCTACGCGCCCGTAGCTCAGCTGGATAGAGCGCTGCCCTCCGGAGGCAGAGGTCTCAGGTTCGAATCCTGTCGGGCGCGCCATTTAACCGGCGCTTGAGCTGCGGTGGTTTTAATACCGCGTGAAAGAATACAGTGGTGGCTATAGCTCAGTTGGTAGAGCCCTGGATTGTGATTCCAGTTGTCGTGGGTTCGAGTCCCATTAGCCACCCCATTATTTAAGAGTTTGTGGCGATGCGAAGGTGGCGGAATTGGTAGACGCGCTAGCTTCAGGTGTTAGTGTCCTTCGGACGTGGGGGTTCAAGTCCCCCCCCTCGCACCACTACTTGATTGAACAAAAAATTCAAAAAGCAGTATACGGCGAGTAGCGCAGCTTGGTAGCGCAACTGGTTTGGGACCAGTGGGTCGGAGGTTCGAATCCTCTCTCGCCGACCACTTTTGAACCTCGCTTCGGCGAGGTTTTTTGTTTTCCGCCTCCTGCCTCTTTACTTCTGTACTTTATTTTTCCAGAAACTTTTCTCGTTTCTTAAACACTTCTCGTGTTGTTATCTGCCTGCCGTACTGTAATCGCGCTCACAAAATTCGTTTAGCGTTATTAATCAGTTTCTGTGCTAATGATTAAATCTGCCGCTGCGCTTTATTGACCACTTTTTATTTTGAAATGAGGGTTTTTTATGATTAATGATTTATTTTTGGTGATGCATTGTTAATTTTAGCCGCCTTTAAGATTGGTGGTTGCCAATTAATATCAGCCGGATTACTTTTATATAATTTTCGGTGATGAGCGAAAAAATATAATGCATTGATTTTAAAAGAACCCTGCGCAAATCCTCATGAATTAATTGACTGCTAATTTTTAATTAGACCATTTGAAATTTTCCCAACACCCATTACACCTATTACATATCTGAAATTAAGCCGTCGGGACTGAATGCCTGGAATTTTCCTCGCGTTGCCGTCTTCCCTGCTCTGTGCGCCTTTTCTGAGCACAGCCCGTTTTTCTCTTCCCGTTGTTTGCGGAACGTTCTGTTTTGACATACGTGACAAAAATAAGTGAGGGGTTATGGCAACAATTCTCGATGGCAGCGCAACCGCGCAGGCATTAACCATTCAAACGCTGGCGCGTCATGGCGGCGAATTAATTACCACCGTACAGGCGCAGGGCACCCGGACATTAATACTGTCGGAGCCTTCCGTGGTGCGTATTCAGGCAACGCCTGATGCGGTGCTGCATTACGAACGGCAGGGCGACGACCTAATTCTGCATATGCAAAACGGCAGTACCGTCGTCTGTAAAAACTATTTTGCCGAGCAGGACGGCTATCACAGCGAATTATTATTTGATGACGGAAAACATCCGCCGGTTCATGCCGTCTTTCCCTCGAATGAAACGATGGCCGCCAGCGCGCCTGGATTGACGCCGGAATATCAGACGGTAGACAGCATTGAGCCGCTGCTTATCGGCGACAGTCATACGATGGCTATTCTGGGGCCAATTCTCGGCGCGGTGGCGCTCGGCGGCGTGATTGCCGCGGCAGGTTCCGGCGGTGGCGGTGGCGGTAGCGACCGGGGCGGCGACAATGGCGGGAACAGCGGCAGCAACGGCGCCATCAAACTCAACACGCTTTCCGGCGACGGCATGCTGAATGCCCAGGAAGCGCAAAGCGCGCTGGTGGTCAGCGGCCAGACCGTGAATGTGGCCCCTGGCACGACGGTCACGGTGATGATGAACGGCAAAACCTACACCACTACCGTTGCGGCGGATAATACCTGGTCGCTGACGGTTCCGGCAGCCGACGTGCAGGCATTCCCGGATGGCCCGCTGCCGGTGCGCGTGACCACGACCGATACCGCCGGCCATACCATCAGCGCCGAATCGTCATTGGACGTCGCGGCGCAATTCCTGCCCGACCCGCAAATCGCCCCGGTATTTGGCGATGACATGCTGGTGCTGACCGAAAGCCAGGGCAACCAGACCATCAGCGGCACGACCGGCATAACCGGCGCGGGCCAAAGCGCGGTAGTCGTGATAAACGGCGTCTCGTACCCGGTCGAGGTCGACAACCAGGGCAACTGGAGCCTGACGCTGACGCCTGCACAGCTCAGTACGCTGCCGCAGGGTGAACTGCCGATAAGCGTTATCGTCACCGACGCGGCGGGCAATACCGGCAGTAATACGATTATCGCCACGGTCGATACCATTCCGCCGCCGGTTACCGTGTTACCGCTCACAGGGGACAATCTTGTGAATGCCGTTGAAAGCAAACTGCCCATTGCGATAAACGGTACCTCTGAGCCCGGCGCGCAAATCACCGTGAGCTATAACAATCAGCAATACACCACCACGACGGGTGCCGACGGCAAATGGAGCGTGCAAATCCCTGCCAATGCGCTCGATGGCATGGCAAACGGCAACTATCCGCTCACCGTCACCGCCAAAGACGCTGCCGGCAATACAGGCACCACCAGCGAAACCGTAACCATGGCGCTGACGCCGCCCGCGCCAACACTCAACACGCCGTTTGGCGACGATCTGCTGAACAATAACGACACCAAAGTCACGCAACTGCTCACCGGGAAAACCGGCGCGTTCGGCGGCTCTCAGGGGGTGATCGTCAACATCGGTGGGCTGGATGTGCTAAGCCACGCCACGCCGGTGCGGGGCAGCGATGGCAAGTGGTCGCTGAATGTCGATCCCGTGGCGGGCGGTAATAACTATCTGGCGACCGTCGATGAGAACGGCAACTGGCAGCTGGCGTTGCCGCCCGATGTGCTTCAGCAGTTTGCGGATGGCGAAATAACGATAACCGTGGTTGCTGTCGATGGCGCGGGGAACTTCGGCGCTGCGCCGCAGCAATCATTCGATGTGGATACCACGCCGCCGACGCTTGCCGTTACGCCGGTCACCGGCGATGACATCATCACGGCGCTGGAGAGCGGCGCGGATGTGGTAGTGAGCGGCACCAGTAGCGGGCTGGAGAGCGGACAGAGCGTCAGTGTGCTCATCAACGGTGTGACCTATGTGACGGCCGCCGGGGCCGACGGTAGCTGGAGCGTGACGATACCGGCGGCGAATGTGCAGGCGCTGCCTCAGGGCGATGTGCCCATTTCCGTCAGCGCCAGTGACGCGGCGGGTAACCGTGGCGTGGCGGGGAGCACGGTCACGGTTGATACCGAGGTAGCTCTTACCGTAAACCCTGTCGCGGGCGACGATATCATCAACTCACTGGAGATTGCGGGAGATGTGCCGGTGAGCGGTACGGCATCGGTAGAAGACGCCGGGCGGACGGTGACCGTGACGCTTAACGGTCAGGATTACGCCACCACCGTTCAGCCGGACGGCAACTGGACCGTGAATTTACCTGCGACAGACCTTCAGGCGCTCGCTGATGGCCAGCAACCGCTAACGGTGTCATTAAGCGACGCCGTGGGTAACAGCGTCACCATTAACCATCCGGTGACGATCGACGCCAGTGCCGCCACGCTGCCGGTACTGACCATCAACCCGCTGTCCGGCGATGGTTACCTGAACGCCTTCGAGCATACCCGACCGCTTCTGCTGAGCGGCACCAGCACAAACGTTGAAGCAGGGCAGACCGTCACGCTGACGCTCAATGGTAAAACGTATACCGCCACCACGCAGAGCGATGGCAGCTGGAGCGTGGAGGTGCCCGCGTCGGATGTGCTGTTGCTCACCGATCAACAGTGGACTGTCAACGCCAGCGTCACGGATACCAGCGGTAACCCGGCCTCCGCCAGCGGCGATCTCACGGTCGTCGCCCAGACGAACCCGACGATTTCTGTCGATCCGATTGCGACAGACAACATCATTAACGCGACGGAAAAAGGCATCGACCTGACCATTACCGGCGACAGCACGGCTATTGAAGCCGGCCAACCAGTGACGGTGCTCTTTAATGGCGTGACGTATAACGCGCAGGTGGGGAGCGATGGTAGCTGGAGCGTCACCGTCCCTGCCACGGCGCTGAGCGGCCTGAACGACGGGCCACTCAGTGTGGTGGTGGGCTCGCAGGATATCGCCGGGAATCAAGTATCCGCGGGACAGACGGTGACAGTCGATAGCTCTGTCACGCTGACGATAGACACTATTGCGGTGGATGACATCATCAGCGATGCGGAGTCGCAAAGCGACGTGACGATTTCCGGCACAGCGTCCACCGTGGACGCCGGGCGCACCGTCACGGTGACACTGGGTGGCAATACTTACAACGCGACGGTACAGCCGGACGGGACGTGGAGCGTGGATGTGCCGGCAGCAGATGTTCAGGCACAGAGTGACGGTGAGCTGACCGTCACCGCCTCGCTCACCGACGCCGCAGGCAACGCGGTGTCTGTCGATCATCTCGTGACGCTTGATACCACCGCGCCCGTGGTGACCATCAATCCCATCGCGACCGATGATATTGTCAGCGCGGCGGAGGCGGGAGGCCTGGTAACGCTAAGCGGTACGGCAGAGGCCAACAGTACGGTGGTGATCACCATTGGCACGCTGACCTTTAACGCCACGACCAACGCCAGCGGCGTCTGGACGACGGATGTGTCACTCGCCGCACTCGCGGATGGTGACTATACCGCAAACGTGGTGGCGACCGACGCGGCGGGCAACAGCGGCACAACAAACCGGCCGTTTGAAATGCTGGTGACGCCGCCTGCGCCAACGGTCGAAGCGCTGCCCTTCGGCAATGCGTTTTTATCGCAGGTGGAGTCGCAAACCGATCAAATCGTGACGGGCACAACAGGCACCGACCACGCGGCAAACGTGGAAGTCGTGATTAACGGCATCACTTATACCGCCACGTTTGATGCCAGCGGCACCTGGCAGATCACCGTGCCTGCGGCGGATTTACAGGCGATGCCCGCCGATGGCTCGCAAATTCCTATTACCGTGACGGTGACCGACACCGCAGGCAATAGCGGCAACGGGAATAACAGCTTCAGCGCCGATTTCGTACCGCCGTCGCTGACGGTCAATGACGTGACCGGCGACAACCTGATTAACCCGACCGAGGCGGCTGGCGTCATCGCGGTCTCCGGCACGTCCGATCCGGGCAGCGTCGTGACGTTTACCTTAAACGGCGAGACTTACGGTCCGGTGACGACCGCCGGTAACGGCAACTGGAGTATCAATATTCCCGCAGGGCAGCTGGCATCGCTTGCGGATGATGTTTATGACATGGTCGTCACCGCTGAAGATGACGCGGGAAATACCGTCACGGAGACGGTGCCGCTGACGATTGATTTCACCGCGCCGGTTATCACGATTAACGAGCCGCTGGCTGCTGACGGCTATATCAACCAGGCGGAGGCGCAAAGCGGCGTGACGATCACCGGCACCGGCGAAGCCGACCTGCCATTAACGCTGACGCTTAACGGCGTTACCTATAACACTACGGTGCTGGCGAACGGCACCTGGAGCGTGCAGTTGCCTGCCAGCGCGCTGGGCTCTGTGCCGAATGGCGATTATACGCTCAGCGCAACCCAGACGGATGCCGCAGGCAACAGCGGCAGCGACACCGCGCCAGTCAGCGTGCTGAGGACGCTGCCCGCCCCGACCATTACGCTTGCGTATGGTGACGGCTTCCTGAGCCAGGCAGAATCACAAACGGATCAGACGATTACCGGCACCACGGGGCTGAATTCCAGTGCGCTGGTGGAGTCAGCGACGGTCACTATTGGCGGCATCGCCTATACGCCCACCATTAACAGCAACGGCACCTGGAGCGTGACGTTGACGCCGACACAGCTTCAGGCGCTGCCGCAGGGCGCAGTACCGATTCGCGTGGACGTAACCGATGTAGCGGGTAACGCGGGCAGCCGGCAGACCTTCTCTACCGTCGATACCGTTATCCCCACGGTCGATGTGTTACCCGTGACTGGCGATGACATTATCGATCAGACGGAGATCGCAGGCGGCGGGCTTTTGATCAGCGGTGATTCCGAACCCGGCGCGGAGGTGACTGTCCTCTTTGGCAGCGTCACGCTGACAACGACGGTGCTTGGCGATGGTAGCTGGAGCGTGGCGATCTCACCCGATGCCCTGGCCCAGCCCGAAGGGAGCTATACGCTCGATATTACGTCGCGCGATGACGCCGGTAATCAGGTTTCCACACAGCATACAGTGCAGTTGCAGAACGGCGTGGCGCCACCCGCGCTGATGGGACTGTTCGCTGAGCCGCTGCTCATCAGCGACGTGGCGCTGACAGGCACTGACGGTAACGACCACTTTATTCTCAACAGTCTGGATTTCAGCCGGATTGATGGCGGCGCGGGTGTCGATACCTTAACCCTCGGCGACAAGCTGCAGACGCTCAACCTCGCGCAGCTCGGTTTCAAAGTGGCGCACATTGATGTGCTCGATCTCGGTACCAGCGGCAAGGGCAGCCTGACCCTGAATCTCGATAACGCGCTGAATCTGAAAGACGATCCTCACGAGCCGTTGCGTATTACGGGGGACAACGGCGGTGAAGTGACGCTGCTTAATACGCCGGAAGGCATCTGGTCGGTGAGCGGCGTCGAGACTATCGGCGATCACGTGTTCGACGTTTATCACAACAGCGCGCTGGGGTCGACCAACACGCTGGGCGATTTGCTGATTCAGGAAAATATCCACGTAAAACTGATGTAAGAGAGAAGTGATGGGTTTTAGCGACACTCGGCGTTATACGTGTCGCCCAGAGGAGACATATAAGTTTTTAATATCTATAAGGAAAGATGCCGGGCTGGAAACCGTGTCGCTATTTGATGACACCTGAAGGCTGCGCCTGCCAGGGAAATGCGCCTACGGCCCCGGTCACAGTAGCGATGAAACAAGGGGTTAGCCGTTGCAGACAAACGCTGCATACCTGGCACGATAAATGCTACAATAGAAATGTAGATGCTCATTCCACTTATTATGTTTGCTCCGGCTTCATAAACCCAGGAATGACGCAGAGCCGTTTACGGTGCTTATCGTCCACAGACAGATGTCGCTTCGGCCTCATCAAACACCATGGACATAACGTTGAGTGAAGCACCACATTTGTTGTCAAACAGACCTGTTTTAGTACCTGCCTTCGGGCAGGTATTTTTTTGCCTGCGCTGTGGGGCATCTTTCGCGCCGTGGCTGCGTTAGCGGCGCGCGCTCACCACAGTCACTTACTGGTGTAAGCTCCCGGGGATTCACTTGCTTGCCGCCTTGCCACACCACAAAATCTGACCCACAGGCCGAAGGGGCTTTCGCGCCGTGGCTGCGTTAGCGGCGCGCGCTCACCCCGGTCTCTTACTGGTGTAAGCTCCCGGGGATTCACTTGCTTGCCGCCTTGCCACACCACAAAATCTGACCCACAGGCCGAAGGGGCTTTCGCGCCGTGGCTGCGTTAGCTGCGCGCGCTCACCCCGGTCACTGCCGTTAACGACTCACTCAAACCGCAGAGACAAAAAACCCCTCCGAAGAGGGGTGGGAATTATTGCGGGCCGTTTTGCTGTAGCGTCAGCAGCAGGCCGTCGCGGCGCATCGTGGCGGCCTCTTCGGGCTGATGCAGCCGGTCAAGTACGTCTGCAAGCCAGGCGTAATCGAAGGCGTCCGGGCGCTGTTTGAGGGCGGCACGAAACGCGAGGCTCGCCTTTTTCCATTCGCCGTGGGACATCAGCAGCTGGCCTAAAGTGCTCCAGAGCAGCGGGCGATCGCCGTAGGTTTTGATCTGCTGGCGCAGCGCTTTTTCGAGCTGCTCCGGGTTACCGGCTTTCAGGCGTGGCATCAGGAGTACCAGACGATCGTCATACTGGCGCTTCAGGCCGTCGAGAATAATTTCCTGCGCGGTCTGATGATCGTCACACTCAATCAGATGCTCCGCCATCGCCACCTGCAACGCCGGTTGATGGCGCGTTTTACGGCTCTGGTTACGCCACCAGGCTTTCAGACCGTCGCTGCCCTGATCGGCACGCGCCTGATCCATCAGCCCGATCCAGGCCTGACGCGTCAGCGCATCGCGGTGCTCGTCGTCGCCCACGCCCGCCTTCTGCATCGAAGGAATAATATCCAGCAGCGAGCTCCATGCGCCGGTGCGGATATACGCCTGTTCCGCCAGACGCAGCACTTCCGGGTGGCGCGGGGTGATTTCCAGCAGACGGTCAACGCCGTGACGCGCCGCGTGGTTTTCATTGCGCGCCAGTTGCAGACGCACGCGGGTGATCTCAACCGGGATCTGATCGTTATCCGCCAGCTCCGCCGCGCGCTCAAGATGCTGATTGGCGCGGGCTTCGTCACCGCGCTGCTGGGCGGCTTCCGCTGCCAGCAGATAGTTAACCACCGGCTGTTCCGCGTGATCGGCGTTTTTCGACATCAGCTTTTCAACCTGCTGATAGTCGCCCTCGGCAAGCTTCAGCAGCGCCAGTTTGGTTTGCTTGCGCGCGCGGCTGCGTTTGCGGCCCGCGAACCAGCCGCGGGTACGTGCGCCGGTGCGAAACAGGCGGCGCAGCAGCCACTCGATCGCAAACAGCACCACCAGCGAGAGGATCAGAATGATCGCAAGGCCGGTGACGCTGGTTTCAATATTCCAGGTATCGGTCTGGATCAATACATAACCCTGATGGCCTGCCACCATCGGGCCGACCACGATCCCGGCGATCAACAGCAGAAACAGCAATAAGACTTTCAGCATTACTGTTCTCCCTGCGTCGGTGCCGCATCTGCCGGAGCCTGGGTGCGCGGGTCGTCAACCTGCGGGACGGCAGCATCGCCCGGTACTGACGGCTGCGCCATCAGGTTACGCACGCGCGTCTGCATGAGTTTTTCCAGAATCGCCTGGCTTTGCAGGGTTTCCGGGAGATCCATGCTGATGTTCTGCTGGGCCAGGTTGTCGATAGATTCCAGAAACGCTTTGGTGCCCGCGTCACTGGTGTCGTAATACGCGCGTACCCACGTCGAGACGTTATCAAGCGACTGCTTGTAGATCTCATCCTGATGGCGCGGCACGGCCTGGGCGGCGACCAGCAAGCGCGAGCGGATATTCTCGCGCAGGTAGATATCCTGATTCGGGGCCAGCAGCGGCACGGCGGTCTCGTCGCGGCGGCGGATGGTAATAAAGCTGTCCATAAAGTTGTGCCAGCTTTTCACCAGATTCTGACGCCATTCACTCAGCGAGCTGGAAAGCTCGCTGCCGTCGCTGTCCATCGGGGCGTCGTCGCTGTCGTTGTCCGCAAGGCGCAGGTTATCGACCTGGTTGGAGAGCTGGTTGAGCTTAAGAATGATGCCGTCGTAATCGACCTGCGTGACGCTCGCCAGCGCGGCGATGTCATCCGTCAGTGCGCGGCGGGCGGTAATAAGGCTTGGGTCGTTCATGTCGGCGAGGCTCGCATCGGCGCTTTTTAACAGCGCGGCGGCGGTGGTGGCGTCCTGATCGCTCCAGAGCTTACGCCCGGCGAGTTTGACCAGGAAATCCGCCTGGGCGAGCTGCCAGGTTTTGGCGTCGCTGCCGGAGATTGTCGCGACTTTCTTCTGGACTTCATCCAGTTCACGCGCCATCGCTTCCTGCTGGTGGGTGGCGGCCGCGAGCGCGTCAGCCTGCGCCTTGAGGGTTTTCTCAAACTCAGCTTTCTGCGTCTGCTGCTGATTTTGCAACGAGGTTAACTGGGTGGCGAGCGTATCGCTGTTGGCGTTTTGCGTATCGGCCTGCTTTTTACTCCAGGTCCACAGGCCCGCGCCTGTCGCCAGCGCAATGGCGATGGCCACAGCGCTGAGCACCAGCGCGGTTTTGCCGGAGCGGTCTTTTTTCGCGGTCGGTTCCGGCTGTGGCGTAGTCTCCACAACCTGCGGGGTTTCTTCAACCGTAGCAGGGGTGTGTTGTTGTTCCGTCATTGTGGCTTCCCGTTTAAAAGTTATTGCAACGCGCGCAGCAGCGCGTCGTTATCGGCGTTATCAGCGACCAGAATGTTCTGCCAGCCAAGCTCCCTGGCAATCGTCGCCAGACGCTCGCTGACGACCACCAGCCGACAGCGCAGCAACCAGTTTTCGCGATACCACGGCGGCATCAGGTCATGCAGCTGGCGCAGCATCTCGCCGCTCGTCACCACCAGCGTGGTAATGCCGCGCGTATGCCAGCGGTGCGCTTCCTCGGTGCCGTCGTAAATTTTCGCGCTACGTTGATAGCATTCGCAAAACGTCACGGTCGCGCCGCGCTCCGTTAAGGTTTCCCCTAACAGTTCGCGTCCGCCGTTGCCGCGCAGGATAAGCGCACGCTTACCGGCAACGTTTTGTAATTCAGGTAATTGTAGCAAGACTTCGCTGATTTCCCGATCGCGCGGGTAATGGACGTGCAAACCGCTGACCTGATGCAGCGCCAGCGCGGTGGTACGCCCGATGGCGAACGCCTCGACGGCGCGAGGCCAGCGCAGCCCCAGACGCTGTAAATGCGCGTTCGCAAAACTCACCGCGTGTTGCGACAGCGCAAAGAGGAGATCGTGCGGCGCGAGCGCGTCGAGCAGCGCGGGCAACTGCGGCAACTCCCGGCCAGGGCAGAACTCGATCAGCGGAAAAGTCCAGGCCTCCTGCCCCAGTGCGCGCAGGCGGCTCACTAATTCCTCCCCGGCGGGAGAGGGGCGGGTGACCAGAATCGTCATGCGGGGCCATCCCCCTGATAAACGTCGGCGAGGATCTCCCGCGCGCCGTGGTTTAACAGCTCTTCCGCCAGTGAGATGCCAAGCTGGCGTGCGTCCTCTGGCGCGCCGCGGCGTTCGCCGCGTACGATGCGTGAGCCATCCGGCGCGCCGACCAGCGCGCGCAGCCACAGCTCACCGTCTTTCAGCTCCGCATAGCTGCCGATAGGCACCTGACAGCCGCCTTCCAGACGCGTGTTCATGGCACGTTCCGCACGCACGCGCACGGCGGTCTCTTCGTGGTTGAGCGGGGCGAGCAGTTCGCGGGTACGGGTATCGTCAAGGCGACACTCAATGCCGACCGCGCCCTGGCCTACGGCAGGCAGCGAAATTTCCGGTGCGAGCGGGCTTGTGATGCGCGCGTCGAGTTGCAGACGTTTGAGGCCTGCCACCGCCAGAATAATGGCGTCGTAGTCGCCGTTATCGAGTTTGCTCAGGCGCGTCCCGACATTGCCGCGCAGCGAGCGGATGATAAGATCCGGGCGGCGCGCGGCGATCTGGCACTGACGGCGCAGGCTCGATGTCCCGACGATGCTGCCCGCAGGCATTTCATCAAGGCTTTTATACTGCCTGGACACAAAGGCGTCGCGCGGATCTTCGCGCTCGCAAATCGTGACCAGGCCAAGCCCTTCCGGGAATTCGACCGGCACATCTTTCATAGAGTGCACGGCGATATCGGCGCGGCCATCCAGCATGGCGAGCTCCAGTTCTTTCACGAACAGCCCCTTGCCGCCCACTTTCGCCAGCGGCGTATCAAGGATGACGTCGCCGCGCGTTACCATCGGCACCAGCTCAACGGTCAGACCCGGATGACAGGCCTCCAGCCGCTGCTTCACATATTGTGCCTGCCAGAGCGCCAGCGGACTTTGGCGGGTGGCAATTCTTAATACATTGTCTAACATGCTTCATACCGTAAATGTCGTCTGCCGATCATCCTACCACTGTTAGCGGAAGGCTGTCAGGTCAAACGGCGGCGAGGCGCGGCGTGCAGACGCCACACAGAAAGGCGCTAAGGGCAGGGGAACGGTGCTATAATTATCTGTAGCGCATCTTTCTTTACGGTCAATCTACAAGGTGTTAGATTGATCACGTTTTGAGCCATTTGTTTGCCCGTCACACCATAATCACAAGGGCGACACAACGGTGAACACTGTTTACATTCTGTAACCATCAGGCGATACGTCTTGTACCTCTATATTGAGACACTGAAGCAGAGACTGGATGCCATCAATCAATTGCGTGTGGATCGCGCGCTTGCTGCCATGGGGCCTGCTTTCCAACAGGTCTACAGTCTGCTGCCAACATTACTGCATTATCACCATCCGCTGATGCCGGGTTACCTTGAAGGTAACGTTCCCTACGGCATTTGCCTCTACACGCCTGATGAAACCCAACGCCACTACCTGAACGAGCTGGAAACCCAGCGCGGCATGCCTGCACAGCAAACGGTACAGGGCGAACTGCCGATTACCGGCATCTATTCGATGGGCAGCACCTCCTCTGTGGGGCAGAGCTGTTCGTCCGATCTCGACATCTGGGTCTGCCATCAGGCCTGGCTTGATAACGACGAGCGCCAGTTGCTGCAGCGTAAATGCAGCCTGCTGGAAAGCTGGGCGGCGTCGCTGGGCGTCGAGGTCAGTTTCTTCCTGATTGATGAAAACCGCTTCCGCCATAATGAAAGCGGCAGCCTCGGCGGCGAAGACTGCGGCTCGACGCAGCATATTTTGCTGCTGGACGAGTTCTACCGCACCGCCGTACGCATGGCCGGCAAACGTATTCTCTGGAACATGGTGCCGTGTGACGAAGAAGAGCATTACGACGATTACGTGATGACGCTCTACGCGCAGGGCGTGCTGACGCCAAACGAATGGCTGGATCTGGGCGGCTTAAGCTCCCTTTCCGCCGAAGAATATTTTGGCGCGAGCCTCTGGCAGCTCTATAAAAGCATCGATTCCCCGTATAAAGCCGTGCTGAAAACGCTGCTGCTGGAAGCCTATTCCTGGGAATATCCGAACACTCGCCTGCTCGCGAAAGATATCAAACAGCGGCTACACGATGGCGAAATTGTCTCGTTCGGGCTCGATCCTTACTGCATGATGCTGGAGCGCGTCACGCACTATCTGACGGCTATCGACGACAGCGCGCGCCTCGATCTTGTGCGCCGCTGCTTCTACCTGAAAGTGTGCGAAAAACTCTCCCGCGAGCGCGCTTGTGTCGGCTGGCGTCGCGAGGTGGTAAGCCAGCTGGTGAAAGAGTGGGGCTGGGATGAAGCGCGCCTGACGATGCTTGATAATCGCGCCAACTGGAAAATCGACCAGGTGCGCGAGGCGCATAACGAGCTGCTCGACGCGATGATGCAGAGCTACCGTAACCTGATCCGCTTCGCGCGCCGCAATAACCTGAGCGTCTCCGCAAGCCCGCAGGATATCGGTGTGCTGACGCGCAAACTCTATGCCGCGTTTGAAGCGCTGCCGGGGAAAGTGACGCTGGTGAACCCGCAGATTTCGCCGGATCTCTCTGAGCCAACGCTCACCTTCATCCATGTGCCGCCGGGCCGCGCCAACCGCACCGGGTGGTATCTCTACAACCGCGCGCCGAGCATGGATTCCATCATCAGCCATCAGCCGCTGGAATATAACCGTTATCTTAATAAGCTGGTGGCCTGGGCGTGGTTTAACGGCCTGCTGACGTCGCGCACCCGCCTGTTTATTAAGGGCAACGGCATCTGCGATCTGCCGAAATTGCAGGAGCTGGTGGCGGATGTGTCGCACCATTTCCCGCTGCGGTTACCGGCACCGACGCCAAAAGCGCTCTACAGCCCGTGCGAAATCCGCCATCTGGCGATCATCGTCAACCTGGAATATGACCCGACGACGGCGTTCCGCAATCAGGTGGTGCATTTCGATTTCCGTAAGCTTGATGTCTTCAGCTTTGGCGAGCAGCAGCAGTGCCTGGTCGGCAGTATCGATCTGCTGTATCGCAACTCGTGGAATGAAGTGCGTACGCTGCATTTCAACGGCGAACAGGCGATGATCGAGGCGCTGAAAACGATTCTTGGCAAAATGCATCAGGACGCCGCGCCGCCGGACAGCGTCGAAGTGTTCTGCTACAGCCAGCATCTGCGCGGGCTTATCCGCACGCGCGTACAGCAGCTGGTGTCCGAGTGTATTGAGTTTCGTCTCTCCAGCACCCGTCTGGAGCCTGGCCGCTTCAAAGCGCTGCGCGTAGCGGGCCAGACCTGGGGCCTGTTCTTCGAGCGGCTTAACGTCTCGGTACAGAAGCTGGAAAACGCCATTGAGTTTTACGGCGCGATTTCGCATAACAAACTGCACGGTCTGTCTGTTCAGGTGGAAACCGATCACGTTGAACTGCCGTCGGTGGTCGATGGCTTTGCGAGCGAAGGGATTATTCAGTTCTTCTTTGAAGAGACCAACGACGACGGCTTTAACATCTATATTCTCGATGAAAGCAACCGCGCCGAGGTGTATCACCACTGCGAAGGCAGCAAAGAGGAGCTGGTGCGCGACGTCAGCCGGTTCTACTCTTCGTCGCATGACCGCTTTACCTACGGTTCAAGCTTCGTCAACTTCAACCTGCCGCAGTTCTACCAGATTGTGAAGGTCGATGGCCGCCAGCAGGTGATCCCCTTCCGCACGCAGACCATCAAAGCCGTGACGCCGCTCAACGATGACGACAGCGCCACGCCGCTGTTACAGCAATATCAGTCCTAATTAACGAAAGCTGACCGCCTCGCCCGCCTGCTGCGTGGCGGCGGTTTCCAGCAGATCCCAGAAGCGTTCACCGCTGCGATCGCAAATCCATTCGTCGTCTTTATAATCGAAGTGATAACCGCCCTGTTTAGTCGCCAGCCACACCTGATGCAGCGGCTCCTGACGGTTGATAATGATTTTGCTGCCGTTTTCAAACGAGAGCGTCAGCACGCCGCCGTTGATTTCGCAGTCGATATCGCTGTCGCCATCCCACGCGTCGAGACGCTCTTCAATGGTCATCCACAGGCCGTCGGCCAGGCGGTGAAATTCACTGTCGTTCATGTTGGTTTCCTGTTGTACGCGATGGCGGCAGTATAAAAGCAATAGCCGGGAATAGAAACCGGCGGGCGGAACGGCTTTTGTGTCATCCGGCGTTACGCAAACTCTTGCTTTTGCATCTTCACCTGCGATGATAGAAAACAGATGAATGAACAACAGGCACCGATAAATGAAAACGATTTTTCGCTCTCTGGCAGTGATGCTGACCCTGTTTAGCCTCACCGGTTGCGGTCTGAAAGGCCCGCTTTACTTCCCGCCAGCAGACAGCAAAGCCCAGCCGCAGAAAGCGCCGGAACAGCAAACCGAGACGACCATCCCGGATACCAACAACCGTGGCGATACCGATGGCCCGACGCAGGTCAGCAGGCAGTAACCGACTCGTAACCGCGCAAACGGAGTACAACAATGCAGTTCTCTAAAATGCATGGCCTGGGTAACGACTTTATGGTCGTGGACGCGGTGACGCAAAACGTCTTCTTTTCGCCTGACATGATCCGCCGCCTGGCGGACAGGCATCAGGGCGTGGGGTTCGATCAACTGCTGGTGGTCGAACCGCCCTACGATCCCGATCTCGATTTTCACTACCGCATTTTTAACGCCGACGGCAGCGAAGTGGCGCAGTGCGGCAACGGCGCGCGCTGTTTCGCCCGTTTCGTGCGCCTCAAAGGGCTGACCAACAAGCGGGAAATCCGCGTCAGCACGGCGAACGGCCGCATGGTGTTAACCGTCAACGAAGACGAGCAGGTGCGTGTGAACATGGGCGAGCCGGTTTTCGAACCCTCGCTGGTGCCGTTTCGCGCCAACAAAGCTGAGAAGACCTACATCATGCGCGCTGCCGAACAAACGGTGCTGTGCGGCGTGGTGTCGATGGGCAACCCGCACTGCGTGATTCAGGTCGATGACGTCGCCACCGCGCCGGTGGAGACGCTCGGGCCGCTAATGGAAAGCCATGAGCGCTTCCCGGAGCGCGCCAACATCGGTTTTATGCAGGTGATGAATACGGAACACATCCGGCTGCGCGTGTTTGAGCGCGGCGCGGGCGAAACGCAGGCCTGTGGCAGCGGCGCGTGCGGCGCGGTCGCGGTCGGCATTCAGCAGGGGCTGCTGTCCGCCCAGGTGCGTGTCGACTTGCCTGGTGGTCGTCTCGACATCGCCTGGAAAGGGCCTGGCAATCCGCTCTTTATGACCGGCCCCGCCACCCACGTTTATGATGGATTTATTCACTTATGAGTAAGGCTGGAGAACAGCAGGAGACGCTGGCAACGCTTGATGACGACGCGGTGCTCGACTATCTGCTGCGCCATCCCGATTTTTTTATCCGCAACGCCGCGATGGTGGAGCAGATCCGCGTGCCGCACCCGGTGCGCGGAACGGTTTCGCTGGTGGAGTGGCACATGGCGCGCGCGCGTAACCACATCAACGAACTGGAAGAAAACATGACGTTGCTGATGGAACAGGCGAGCGCCAACGAAGGGTTATTTTATCGCCTGTTGAAATTGCAGGGACGGCTCGCCTGCGCCGGCAGTCTTCAGGAGATGCTGGAGCGGCTCAACCGCTGGGCACGCGATATGGGGCTTGCGGGCGCAAGCATTCGCCTGTTCCCTGAGCGCTGGCGGCTTGGCGCGCCCTCCGGCTTTACCCATCTGGCGCTGTCGCGTCAGGCGTTTGAGCCGGTGCGTATCCAGCGTCTTGGCCAGCAGACGCACTATCTGGGAACGCTGAACGGCCCGGAACTGCTGGTGGTATTACCGGAGGCGAAAGCCATCGGATCGGTGGCGATGTCGCTGCTTGGCGAACATGGCGAGCTCGGCGTACTGATTTTCAGCAGCCGCGACCCGCAGCACTATCAGCAAGGGCAGGGCACACAACTGCTGCATGAGCTGTCGCTGATGCTGCCCGATCTTCTTGCCCGCTGGATTGAACGCGTATGACCGACTCGCCGCTGCACCCGCCCATTGCGCGCTTTCTGCGTTATCTGAAAGTGGAGCGCCAGTTAAGCCCCGTGACGCTGCTCAATTACGAGCGGCAACTGACGGCGATTGTCGGGCTGGCGGGCGAGGCGGGGCTTAAAAGCTGGGCGCAGTGCGACGCCGCGATGGTTCGATCGCTCGCGGTACGCAGCCGTCGCGCCGGACTGGGGCCGTCGAGCCTGGCGCTGCGTCTCTCTGCGCTGCGTAGCTTTTTCGACTGGCAGGTGAGCCAGGGCGAGCTAAAAGCGAACCCGGCCAAAGGCGTCAGCACACCGAAAACCCCGCGCCATCTGCCGAAAAACATCGATGTGGATGACGTCAACCGGCTGCTGGATATCGATCTTAACGATCCGCTGGCGGTACGCGATCGCGCGATGCTCGAAATCATGTACGGCGCCGGGCTGCGTCTGTCTGAACTGGTCAATATCGACTGCAATCATCTCGATCTCGCCAGTGGTGAAGTCTGGGTGATGGGAAAAGGCAGCAAAGAGCGCCGCCTGCCGATAGGGCGCAGCGCGGTCGCCTGGATTGAACACTGGCTGAACCTGCGCGAGCTGTTCGGCCCCGACGACGACGCGCTATTTTTATCAAAGCAAGGTAAGCGCATCTCGGCGCGTAATGTGCAAAAACGCTTTGCGGAGTGGGGCATCAAACAGGGGCTGAACAGTCATGTTCATCCGCATAAGCTGCGCCACTCTTTCGCGACACATATGCTGGAATCCAGCGGCGATCTGCGCGCGGTTCAGGAGCTGCTGGGCCACGCCAATCTCTCGACCACCCAGATCTATACGCATCTCGACTTCCAGCATCTGGCTTCGGTCTACGACGCGGCGCACCCACGCGCCAGACGAGGAAAACCGTAATGTACTTCTACCGTCCGCTGGGCGCGATTGCCGCCCTGACGTTCGATCTTGACGATACGCTCTACGATAACCGTCCGGTTATCGCCCGCACTGAGCAAGAGACGCTGGCGTTTATGCAGCGCTATCACCCGCGGCTCAGCGCGTTCACCGCCGCGGATTTGCACCGCGCCCGAACGGCGCTGCGCCAGCAGGAGCCGGAGATTTATCACGATGTGACCGAATGGCGGCGGCGCGCCATTGAACACGTGATGCTGGAGGCCGGGCTTTCTGCCCATGAGGCGTCTGAAGGCGCGAACGAGGCGATGCTGAACTTCGCCCGCTGGCGCAGCCGCATCGAGGTGCCTGAGGAAAATCTTGAGGCGTTGCAGCAGCTCGCGAAAAAGTGGCCGCTGGTGGCCATCACCAACGGTAACGCCGAGCCGGAACAGTTCGGCTTAGGCGGTCTGTTTCAGTTTGTGCTGCGCGCCGGGCCGCACGGTCGCGCCAAGCCGTACAGCGATATGTATCATCTGGCCGCGCAGAAGCTTGGCGTCGCGCCCGAGGCTATTCTGCACGTGGGCGATGACCTGACTACCGACGTGGCGGGCGCTATCCGCTCCGGCGTGCAGGCGTGCTGGATAAACCTGCTCGATGGCGACCTGATGCAGATAGATGACAGCCGCTTGTTGCCGCATCTGGAGATTTCGCGGTTGGCATCCCTGACCTCGCTGATATAATCATCACTACTCTGTATATAATTCCAGGTTTTTCGGCAGGCGGCATGTGTATCGCTGCCTGATATCCCGTCAGCCTGGTCTGCGAGACGCCTGCGGGCGTTTTGTGTTTTTTCTGTTTTTAACGCGGCGGTGCCAATCAATGGACGTTTCTTACCTGCTCGACAGCCTTAACGATAAACAGCGCGAAGCCGTAGCCGCGCCGCGCAGCAATATGCTGGTGCTGGCGGGCGCGGGCAGCGGAAAGACGCGCGTGCTGGTGCATCGTATCGCCTGGCTGATGATGGTAGAAAACTGTTCGCCGTACTCCATCATGGCGGTGACCTTTACCAACAAAGCGGCGGCGGAGATGCGCCACCGCATCGGCCAACTGATGGGCACCAGCCAGGGCGGCATGTGGGTCGGCACGTTCCACGGTCTCGCCCATCGCCTGCTGCGCGCGCACCATATGGACGCCAACCTGCCGCAGGATTTCCAGATCCTCGACAGCGAAGATCAGCTGCGCCTGCTCAAGCGTCTCATCAAGGCGATGAACCTCGACGAGAAGCAGTGGCCGCCGCGCCAGGCGATGTGGTACATCAACGGCAAAAAAGATGACGGCCTGCGTCCGCACCATATTCAGAGCTACGGCAACCCGGTAGAGCAGACCTGGCAGAAGGTGTATCAGGCGTATCAGGAAGCCTGCGACCGCGCGGGGCTGGTGGATTTCGCCGAGCTGCTGCTGCGCGCCCATGAGCTGTGGCTCAACAAACCGCATATCCTCAATCACTACCGCGAGCGCTTCACCAATATTCTGGTGGATGAGTTCCAGGACACCAACGGCATTCAGTACGCCTGGATCCGCCTGCTGGCGGGCGACACCGGCAAAGTGATGATCGTGGGTGACGATGACCAGTCGATTTACGGCTGGCGCGGCGCGCAGGTGGAGAATATTCAGCGCTTCCTGAATGACTTTCCGGGCGCACAGACCATTCGTCTCGAACAAAACTACCGCTCCACCAACAATATTCTTAACGCCGCGAACGCCCTGATCGCCAATAACGCCGGGCGTCTTGGTAAAGAGCTGTGGACCGACGGCAGCGACGGCGAACCTATCTCTCTCTACTGCGCGTTCAACGAGCTGGATGAAGCGCGCTTTGTGGTCAACCGCATCAAGGTGTGGCAGGAGAACGGCGGCGCGTTGCAGGATTGCGCCATTCTCTATCGCAGCAACGCCCAGTCGCGCGTGCTGGAAGAGGCGCTGTTACAGGCGAGCATGCCGTATCGCATTTACGGCGGAATGCGGTTCTTCGAACGCCAGGAGATCAAAGACGCGCTCTCCTACCTGCGTCTTATCGCCAACCGTAACGACGACGCGGCCTTTGAGCGCGTGGTGAATACGCCGACGCGCGGCATCGGCGACCGCACGCTGGATGTCGTGCGCCAGACCGCGCGAGACCGCCAGCTGACGCTCTGGCAGGCGTGCCGCCAGCTGTTGCAGGAGAAAGCCCTGGCCGGCCGCGCCGCCAGCGCTTTGCAGCGTTTCCTTGAACTTATCGAGGCGCTGGCGCATGAAACCATCGATATGCCGCTGCACGTGCAGACTGACCGGGTAATTAAAGATTCCGGCCTGTGGCTGATGTACGAGCAGGAAAAAGGCGAGAAGGGCCAGGCGCGTATCGAAAACTTAGAGGAACTGGTGACGGCGACGCGCCAGTTCAGCTACAACGAAGAAGACGAAGATCTGATGCCGCTGCAGGCGTTTTTGTCCCACGCCGCGCTGGAAGCGGGCGAAGGGCAGGCCGACGCCTGGCAGGACGCGGTGCAGCTGATGACGCTGCACTCCGCCAAAGGGCTGGAATTCCCGCAGGTGTTTATCGTCGGGATGGAAGAGGGGATGTTCCCAAGCCAGATGTCGCTCGATGAAGGCGGGCGTCTGGAAGAGGAGCGACGCCTGGCCTATGTGGGCGTTACCCGCGCCATGCAGAAGCTGACGCTCACCTATGCGGAAACCCGTCGACTGTACGGCAAAGAGGCGTATCACCGTCCGTCGCGGTTTATCGCTGAGTTGCCGGAAGGCTGTGTGGAAGAAGTGCGCCTGCGCGCGAGCGTCAGCCGTCCGGTCAGCCATAAGCAGCTGGGCGCGCCGATAGCGCAGAACGACTCCGGTTATAAGCTTGGCCAGCGCGTGCGCCACCCGAAATTCGGTGAAGGCACCATCGTGAATCTCGAAGGCAGCGGCGAACATAGCCGGTTGCAGGTGGCGTTCAACGGTCAGGGCATTAAATGGCTGGTGGCCGCTTACGCGCGCCTCGAAACCGTCTGACGTCTTTCTGTGCAGGGCACTCAGGCCGCTGGCGCGTCGCGTCGGCGGCTTTTTTATTTCTTCACCGCGCGCTGGATTTTCTGTCATCTGGCGCGGCGATAATCGCCCGGGAATGGCAGGAAGCGGAGCGCGAAAACGGTCCGGCAAAAGGCGCTCTCAGGCACTATAATTCTTGTCAATCATTGAGGTGTTTTATCTTAAGTGTACGTGTTGACGCCTAATTTTTGGTGGCGTAACATGCGCCCACGATTACGCTAAGAGGACATTCGCCTTGGACACACCCAGTAGATGCTGGCTCAAAAACCTGTCAAACAGGAACAACTCCTAAGGCTATCCTCTTACGCTGATGGCCTTAGTGGTTGTCAGCGACCGTTTTTTCTCCCGTCGCGCTGAGTCAGGCTGTTTAATGGTCTGAAACCCAATCTGTTTCTGTGTGCCCAACCGAACTGTCCAGAATTTGTTTTTTTGGGAGTCCCGGTCATGCTGAGCGCATTTCAACTGGAAAACAACAAACTGTCCCGCCTCGAAGTTGACGAGGCCGTTTCGCTGAAAGATTCCATCTGGGTTGACCTGGTGGAGCCGGAAGAGAGCGAACGACAGCGCGTGCAAACGGAACTTGGCCAAAGCCTGGCGACACGCCCGGAACTGGAGGATATCGAAGCCTCCGCCCGCTTCTTCGAAGATGAAGACGGGCTGCATATTCACTCGTTTTTCTTTTATGAAGACGCGGAAGATCACGGCGGCAACTCCACCGTGGCGTTCACCATTCGTAACGGGCGGCTGTTTACGCTGCGCGAACGCGAGCTGCCGGCGTTTCGGTTGTACCGCATGCGCGCGCGCAGCCAGTCGATGATGGACGGCAACGCCTACGAACTGCTGCTCGATCTCTTTGAAACGAAAATCGAACAGCTGGCGGACGAGATAGAAAACATCTACAGCGATCTCGAAAACCTGAGCCGCGTCATTATGGAAGGGCATCAGGGCGATGAATATGACGAGGCGCTCTCGACGCTGGCTGAGCTGGAAGATACCGGCTGGAAAGTGCGTCTGTGCCTGATGGATACCCAGCGCGCGCTGAACTTCCTGGTGCGCAAGGCGCGTCTGCCGGGCGGTCAGCTGGAGCAGGCGCGTGAGATCCTGCGCGATATCGAATCCCTGCTGCCGCATAACGAATCGCTGTTCCAGAAGGTGAACTTCCTGATGCAGGCGGCGATGGGCTTTATCAACATCGAGCAGAACCGCATCATCAAAATCTTCTCGGTGGTGTCCGTGGTCTTCCTGCCGCCGACGCTGGTGGCCTCCAGCTACGGGATGAACTTCGAGTTTATGCCCGAACTGCACTGGAGCTATGGCTACCCCGGCGCGATTGTCGCGATGCTGCTGGCGGGGCTGGCGCCTTATCTCTACTTCAAGCGTAAGAACTGGTTATAAAAACAAAAAAGCCTCTTCCATGAAGAGGCTTTTTTTTACAGGGCAAGGCGCAGAACCTTACAGGCTCCAGTCATGCTTGCCTTTGACCTTGAGATCGTAATACCAGACGTTGGTGCGGCAGGCGAAATAGAACGGGACGATATATATCAGCGACCTCATATTCAGCAGGTCGCTGATAATTGCAACGACAAAGATGGCCAGCACGCAAATAATACTTTTCTTCCACAGCCCCAGAATGGCCAGATAGATGAAGCTGAAAAAATAGGTGATGAAATTAAGGGATACTGTCAGACGTTCCTTAATGCTCATTTTTTTCAGCGCGTCACGCCACGCGGGCGTTGGAACCAGAACGGCCGGATAACCGTGATCTTCAATGAACTTAAAGCGAAATTTCCACTTGTCGCTTAATTTCGGATCGGCCATGTAGTCGTAATTCTTTTTGTCGTTTTCCATATTGGACATCAGTAAGGCTCCTTTACGCCTGAAATAGTCGTTGATTCGGGCGACGATGCCGCCCGATATTATGTGGTCTTTGTCACTGTTTGATGCGACGGGGCGGCCAGTAAGAGCAGCGTCATGATTACCTGAAAACCCCAGCCGAATTTCATGAACGGCATGCTGTCCGCGCCGAAATCACGCAGCCAGGCCAGCCCAAACCCAATGAGAAACATGGCCAGCGAAAGCAGAAGGTAACGCCGCGCTTTCAGACCGGCGTCGCGGGCACGCAGCGCGCCGGCGCGGTAATAGAGCAAGAGAGCCATTAAAAAGAGAGCCAGCGCCACATCGTCAGGCGTAATCGCAAGTAGCAGGCCCAGACCGAACAGCAAACCGAACAGCCATCCCAGATAAGGCAGACGGCGCAGGGTGGCCGTGCGCGGCGGGAAAAAGAAAGCAAACAGGGATGACATGAAAATACCTTTTGCGCCTCTGTTATCGCTAAACAGCAGATGGCGTAATGCATAAAGGCCGGATTATAGGTAAGGGGCATCGGGTTGCAAGGCGCGCGTCCCGGCTAATATCAGTAGGTGAGAAACAGGATTATTTGGTGTAAGGAAAGAAAACAGGGCGTCAGTAACGCCCTGTTATAAAAGTCTTTCTTAATGCTGGCGTAAACGCCGTTGGGTATAAAGCGCGTCCATAATAAATATCGCCAGCGCCAGCCAGATAAACCCGAAGGTGACCATTTTATCCGGCCCCGGCACTTCGCCGTAAAAAACAACCGCCAGCAGGAACATCAGCGTCGGGCCGATATACTGGAAAAATCCAAGCGTGGAGAGGCGCAGGCGCGTCGCGGCCGCGGTAAAGCAGAGCAGCGGAATGGTCGTCACCACACCGGCCGCCATCAGCAGCAGATTCAGCGACCACGGATTGCTGCCCATATGGCTGGTCGGGCTGTCGGCGATGCCGAACAGATAAATCGCCGCAACCGGCAGCAGCCAGAGGGTTTCCATCAGCATGCCGGTCTGGGCGTCGACCATGATCTTTTTACGCACCAGCCCATAGAATGCGAAGCTAAACGCGAGGCCCAGCGCGATAACCGGCAGCGAGCCGAACGTCCAGAGTTGCACCAGTACGCCGCAGGCTGCCAGCAGCACCGCCAGCCACTGCATCCGGCGAAAACGCTCGCCGAGGAAAATCATTCCCAAAAGCACGTTGACCAGCGGATTAATGAAATAACCGAGGCTCGCTTCCAGCAGGTGATGATTATTCACCGCCCAGATAAACAGCAGCCAGTTGCCGCCCACCAGCACGGCGCTGAGCGCCAGACTAAAGACTTTTTTCGGCGTGGCGAACAGCCGCTTCACCGATCCCCACTGGCGGCTCAGGCTGATGAGCGCCAGCATAAAAAAGAAGGACCAGATAACGCGGTGCGTCAGAATTTCATCGGCCGGAACCGCCTGAATCAGTTTGAAATACGCGGGGGCAATGCCCCAGATAAAATAAGCGGCAAGCGCAAAGAACACGCCCTGACGCGTCTGCTTAGCATCCATGTGAAACTCGTGGTATGAGAAAAGTGTGAGCAGTTTATCAGTATTGCGCGACTTACCCTACCATGTAGGTGGCCGTGGCGCTGGCGATATAAACCTGCTCTTCGTTATGTAATTCGACGCGCGCCACCGCCACTTTATTGCCCGCGCGCAGCAGCGTGCTGGAGGCGGTAAAGCGCTGGCCGCGGCCGGGCCGCAGATAGTCGACGCGCATATCAATCGTGCCCATCCGGGAGAGCCGCTGGCGCAATTCTTCTTCGCTGATACTGTCATGACGCGTCAGCGTGCTGCCGACGCACACCAGGCCCGCCGCCACGTCGAGCGCCGACGCAATCGCCCCGCCGTGCAGAATGCTTTGCGCCCAGTTGCCCACCAGCATCGGCTGATTATTAAAGGCGAGCTGAGCATATTCTTTTTCGTAACGTTCCAGTTCCAGCCCCAGGGCACGGTTAAACGGCATGTGATAAACAAAGATTTCGCCGACCAGTTGCAGAGCCGCTTCCGGGGTCAGCAGAGTTGCGGACATGATGGTTTCCTCGTCCAAAAAGAGTGGGCACATAAGGTTAAATGAATGTTGATTTTATGCTTCCCATTTGTTGCTTTCCAGTTTAAGAAAGCAGGACTAAGCAGACGCGAAATAAATATGTAGAATGTCTGCCGGATAATAATTCACCATCGAAATATTCGTTCAGGAGAACACTGCCAAATGCGCACGTTTCTGGGTTGGTTTATGGCGGCAACGTTGCTGCCATGCACAGCATTAGCACAGGAAGCGACGATTAAAGAGGTGCATGATGCGCCTGCCGTTCGCGGCAGCATCATCGCCAACCTGCTTCAGGATCACGATAACCCGTTTACGCTTTACCCGTACGAGAGCAACTACCTGCTCTACACCGTGACCGACGATCTCAATAAAGAAGCCATTAAGTCTTACGACTGGGCGGATGATGCGCGTAAAGACGAAGTGAAATTCCAGCTGAGCCTGGCGTTCCCGTTCTGGCGTGGGATTATGGGCCCGAACTCGGTACTGGGCGGCTCCTATACGCAGAAATCCTGGTGGCAGCTCTCTAACAGCGGCCAGTCGTCGCCGTTTCGCGAGACCAACTATGAGCCGCAGCTGTTCCTGGGCTTTGCGACCGACTACGAGCTGGCGGGCTGGACGCTGCGCGATGTGGAATTTGGTTATAACCACCAGTCGAATGGCCGCTCGGACCCAACTTCCCGCAGCTGGAACCGTCTCTATACGCGCCTGATGGCGCAGAATGGCGACTGGCTGGTGGAAGTGAAGCCGTGGTATGTGGTGGGCAATACCGACGACAACCCGGACATCACCAAATATATGGGCTACTACCAGCTTAAGGTGGGCTATCAGTGGGGCGAGGCAATCTGGAGCGTGAAGGGCCAGTATAACTGGAACACCGGTTACGGCGGCGCGGAGCTTGGCCTGAGCTACCCGATTACGAAACACGTGCGCCTCTACACCCAGCTCTACAGCGGCTACGGCGAATCGTTAATTGATTACAACTTTAACCAGACGCGCTTTGGCTTTGGGGTTATGCTTAACGATCTCTTCTGAGGCATTGCAGTTTCCGACGCAGGCGCTGAAAATAGCGCCTGTTTTATTTTCAGTATCTGGAGTGAGTGTGGCGCAGGCGGAAGTTTACAGTCAGGAAACGCTGGCTAAGCAGGTTTTACAGGAAACCTTTGGCTATCAGCAGTTCCGTCCAGGCCAGGCCACCATTATCGACGCGGTGCTTGAAGGGCGCGACTGCCTGGTGGTGATGCCCACCGGCGGCGGCAAATCGCTGTGTTATCAAATCCCGGCGCTGGTGAAAACCGGCCTGACCATCGTGGTTTCTCCACTGATTTCTCTGATGAAAGACCAGGTCGATCAGCTTCTGGCGAACGGCGTGGCCGCGGCGTGCCTCAATTCGACGCAGAGCCGCGAGGAGCAGCAGGCGGTGATGGCGGGCTGTCGTACCGGCCAGGTGCGCCTGCTCTACATCGCGCCGGAAAGACTGATGATGGATAACTTCATCGACACGCTGGGCTACTGGGATCTGGCGATGGTGGCGGTGGATGAGGCGCACTGTATCTCTCAGTGGGGCCACGATTTCCGCCCGGAATACGCGGCGCTCGGCCAGCTGCGCGCGCGTTTCCCGGCGGTGCCGTTTATGGCGCTCACCGCGACGGCGGATGACACGACGCGGCGCGATATCGTGCGTCTTCTGGGCCTTGACGATCCGCTGATTGAAATCAGCAGTTTCGACCGCCCGAACATCCGCTATATGCTGATGGAAAAATTCAAACCGCTCGATCAGCTGATGCGCTATGTGCAGGAGCAGCGCGGCAAATCCGGCATTATCTACTGCAACAGCCGCGCGAAAGTGGAAGACACCGCCGCGCGTCTGCAAAGCCGCGGTATCAGCGCCGCCGCCTATCACGCGGGCCTTGAGCATGAGGTGCGCGCGTCGGTGCAGGAGAAATTCCAGCGCGATGATTTACAGATTGTGGTGGCGACCGTGGCGTTCGGTATGGGCATCAACAAACCCAACGTGCGCTTTGTCGTGCACTTCGATATTCCCCGCAATATTGAATCCTACTATCAGGAGACGGGTCGCGCCGGGCGCGACGGCCTGCCTGCCGAGGCGATGCTGTTTTACGATCCGGCGGATATGGCGTGGCTGCGCCGCTGCCTGGAAGAAAAGGCGCCTGGCCCGCTGCAGGATATCGAGCGTCACAAGCTGAACGCGATGGGCGCGTTCGCCGAGGCGCAAACCTGCCGCCGTCTGGTGCTGCTGAACTATTTCGGCGAAGGGCGTCAGGCACCGTGCGGCAACTGCGATATCTGCCTCGATCCGCCGCGCCGCTACGATGGCCTGGTGGACGCGCAAAAAGCGCTGTCGGCTATCGCGCGCGTGGAGCAGCGCTTCGGGATGGGCTATGTGGTGGAAGTGCTGCGCGGCGCGAACAACCAGCGCATCCGCGAACTGGGCCACGACAAGCTCAAGGTGTACGGCATTGGGCGCGATCAGAGCCAGGAGCACTGGGTCAGCGTTATCCGCCAGCTTATTCATCTGGGCGTGGTGACGCAGAACATCGCACAGCATTCGGCGTTGCAGCTGACCGAAGCCGCGCGCCCGTTCCTGCGTGGCGAAGCGCCGCTGATGCTGGCGGTGCCGCGCGTCGCGGCGCTCAAACCGCGCGTGGCGCAAAAATCGTACGGCGGCAATTATGACCGCAAGCTGTTTGCGAAACTGCGCAAACTGCGTAAGGCCATCGCCGACGAAGAAAACATTCCGCCGTATGTCGTCTTTAACGACGCGACGCTGATTGAAATGGCTGAGCAGATGCCGCTCAGCCCGGGCGAAATGCTTGGCATTAACGGCGTCGGCACCCGTAAACTGGAGCGCTTCGGCAGGCCGTTTATGACGCTCATCCGCGAGCACGTCGACGGCGACGACGAAGAGTAGTCAGCCCCGCCCAAACATGCCAGGATGAATGTTCTCTGATTCTGACCTGGCAAACCTCTATGTTAACGCTGTTCTTTACCGTCGCGATGGTACATCTGGTGGCGCTGGCAAGCCCCGGCCCCGACTTCTTTTTTGTCTCGCAAACGGCGGCCAGCCGCTCGCGCAAAGAGGCGCTGATGGGCGTGCTGGGCATTACCGCAGGCGTCATGGTGTGGTCCGGCGTGGCGCTGCTCGGCCTGCACCTGATCCTCGAAAAAATGGCCTGGCTGCATAACATTATTGTGGTGGGCGGCGGGCTTTATCTATGCTGGATGGGGTATCAGATGCTGCGCGGCGCGCTGAAGAAAAGTACGCCGACGGGCGAGACGCCACAGGTTGAGCTGGCGGCGCGCGGGCGCAGTTTTCTGAAAGGAATGTTGACCAACCTGGCGAACCCGAAAGCGGTTATCTACTTCGGCAGCGTTTTTTCACTGTTTGTCAGCGACAGCGTCGGCACCAGCGCCCGCTGGGGCATTTTCGTGCTGATAGCGCTGGAGACCTTCGCGTGGTTTGCGCTGGTGGCGAGCGTCTTTGCGCTGCCGAAAATGCGCCAGGGCTATCAGCGTCTGGCGAAGTGGATCGACGGCACCGCCGGCGCGCTGTTCACCGGCTTCGGCATTCATCTCATTATCTCTCGCTAATCAGGCGCGGCGCGCGGTGGCAAGCAGCGCGCCAATCAGCATAAACAGCGAACCAAAGATTTTATTTAAGGCCTTCATCTGATGCGGGCCTTTGATCCATCCGCGAATTCTTGTCGCAAGCGTCGCGTAACCAATCATCACGATGATATCCACCACGATAGTCGTTACCCCGAGCACTACATACTGCATCGCCTGCGGCTGATGCGGCACGATAAACTGCGGAAAGAGCGCGGCGAGAAACACGATGCTTTTCGGGTTGGTCAGATTCACAAACACCGCGCGTTTAAACAGTCTGCTGCGCGGCTGGCTCTGCGCGAGCGCGTTGAGATCGATGGCACCCGCCGCGCGCCACTGCTGAATGCCAAGCCAGATAAGATAGGCGGCACCCGCCCATTTCAGGATTTCAAAGGCCATCAGGGAGCGGGAGAACAGCGCGCCTAAACCAATACCAACCAGCACGATATGCAGCGCAAGACCGGTCTGTAGCCCGGCGATAGACGCCGCCGCGCCGCGATAGCCGTGGCTGATGGCGGTGCTCATCGTGTTAATGGCACCAGAACCCGGCGAGAGGCTGAGAATAAGGGTCGTCAGAAGGTAGGTACACCACCACTCGAAGGTCATGCGAAGCTCCCTGATTGCGCACTTTTATGCCACAATACGCTATTGTTGAGGTATGTGCTACGAATCACAAAAAAGCCCGGACAGGCGTGGATGCGGAGCAATAAGGACCATGACCAGACACAGGAACAGTTGGTTTTCACGGGAAGCCGGATTCGCGGCGTTCACCATGGGTGCGCTGACAGATTTCTGGCAACAGCGCGAAGAAGATGAGTTTTTGGGCGTGGATGATATTCCGGTGCGCTTTGTGCGTTTTCGTGCGGAAAACCACGATCGCGTTATTGTCGTCTGCCCCGGCCGCATCGAAACCTACGTCAAGTATGCGGAACTGGCATACGATCTGTTCCACTGCGGGTTTGATGTGCTGATTATCGACCACCGCGGGCAGGGGCGCTCCGGGCGGTTGCTGGAAGATACCCATCGCGGCCATGTGGTGAACTTCAGCGATTATGTCGATGATTTCGAGCGTTTCTGGCAGCAGGAGGTGGCGACCGGCCCGTGGCGGAAACGCTATCTTCTGGCGCATTCGATGGGGGGCGCGATTGGCACGCTGTTTCTGCTGCGTAACCCAAAAGCGTTTGATGCCGTGGCGCTCTGCGCCCCGATGTTCGGCATTATTATCCGCCTCCCGGACTGGATGCTGCGCTCGATTCTCGACTGGGCGGAAGAGTATCCGTCGCTGCGCGATGGTTACGCCATCGGCACCGGGCGCTGGCGACCGCTGCCCTTTAGTCTCAACATGCTGACGCACAGCCATGAGCGCTACCGGCGCAATCTGCGTTTTTACGCCGATGAACCGCAGCTGCGCGTCGGCGGGCCTACGTATCACTGGGTGCGGGAAGGCATCCAGGCAGGAGAACAGGTGCTGGCGGGGGCCACCGACAGCACCACGCCGCTATTGTTACTCCAGGCAGAGCTGGAACGTGTGGTGGATAACCGCTCGCACGACCGCTTCTGTGAACTTCGCGCCGCGGCGGGCCACCCGTGTTGGGGGGGTAAACCTTACGTCATCAAAGGTGCGTACCATGAGATCCTGTTTGAGCAGGACGCTATGCGCGCCGAAGCGCTGAATGCCATTGTCGATTTTTTCGACGAACATAACTGATTACTCGCGACCGGAGCGTTCGGTCGCTCCACCAGAGGTTTTTTTTATTATGTATCAGGTCGTTGCGTCTGATTTAGACGGCACACTCTTAGCCCCTGACCATGCACTGACGCCGTTTGCCAAACAAACGCTCAAATTACTGACTGCCCGCGGCGTGAACTTTGTCTTCGCCACCGGCCGCCACCATATCGATGTCGGCCAGATCCGCGACGGCCTTGAGATCAAGGCTTATATGATCACCTCCAACGGCGCGCGGGTGCACGACACCGACGGCAATCTGGTGTTTACCCATAACCTTGATACCGACATCGCCGCCGATCTGTTCGGCGTGGTGCGCGATAACCCCGATATCATCACTAACGTCTATCGCGACGACGAATGGTTTATGAGCCGCGAGCGCCCGGACGAGCTGAAATATTTTAAAGAGGCGGTTTTTAAATATTCGCTCTTTGAACCGGCGCTGCTGGAGCCGCAGGGCGTCAGCAAAGTCTTCTTCACCTGCGACGTTCACGAAAAGCTGCTGCCGCTGGAGCAGGCCATCAACGCCCGCTGGGGCGATCGCGTGAACGTGAGTTTTTCGACGCTCACCTGCCTTGAAGTCATGGCGGGCGGCGTCTCCAAAGGCCACGCGCTGGAGGCGGTTGCCAAAGCGATGGGCTTTGGGCTGGAGTCCTGCATCGCGTTCGGCGACGGGATGAACGACGCGGAGATGCTCTCCATGGCGGGCAAAGGCTGCATCATGGGCAACGCGCACCAGCGCCTGAAAGATCTGCTCCCGGAGCTCGAAGTCATCGGCACCAACGCTGAAGATGCCGTTCCACACTACCTGCGTAAACTGTTTCTGGATTAACCATCAGGGTGACAAGTGGTTTATCGATAACCATTTGTCAACCAAATAGTGCAACTTTTCGCCAGCGCCTTCGCTACAATGCCCGTCTTGTTTTCTGTTGAGATGATCATTGTGGCGTTACTTATCATCACCACTATCCTGTGGGCGTTCTCTTTTAGCCTGATTGGCGAATACCTGGCGGGCCATGTAGACAGCTACTTCTCAGTGTTGATGCGCGTCGGGCTGGCGGCGCTGGTTTTCCTGCCTTTCTTACGCGCGCGCGGGCAGAGCCTGAAGACGCTGGCGCTCTATATGGTGGTGGGCGCACTGCAGCTGGGCGTGACGTACCTGCTGAGTTTCCGGGCGTATCTCTACCTGACCGTCTCGGAGTTCCTGCTGTTTACGGTGCTTACGCCGCTCTATATCACGCTGATTTACGATCTGCTGAGCCGCCGTCGGCTGCGCTGGGGCTATGCATTAAGCGCCGGGCTTGCGGTTATCGGCGCGGCGATTATTCGCTATGACAAAGTGAGCGATCACTTCTGGACCGGGCTGCTGCTGGTACAGCTGGCGAATATCAGCTTCGCTATCGGGATGGTGGGCTATAAACGCCTGATGGAGACGCATCCGATGCCGCAGCACAGCGCGTTTTCGTGGTTCTATCTTGGCGCGTTCGTGGTGGCGGTGATCGCCTGGTTCGCGCTCGGCAACCCACAGAAACTGCCGACCACCGGCCTGCAATGGGGCATTCTGGTGTGGCTTGGCGTGGTGGCCTCGGGGCTTGGCTACTTTATGTGGAACTATGGTGCCACGCAGGTGGACGCCGGCACGCTTGGCATCATGAATAACATGCATGTGCCCGCCGGGCTGCTGGTTAACCTCGCCATCTGGCAGCAGCAGCCCCACTGGCCGAGCTTTATCATTGGGGGAGCGGTGATAGTGGCTTCTCTGTGGGTCCACCGACGCTGGGTCGCGCCGCGCTCCGCACAAACGGCAGCGAATCACAGGCGTGCTGACGCGCCTGCTGAATAAACGCCTCCGTCACCGGCTGACGCTGCTCGCCATCGCGCACCGCAGCGTACAGCCGGCTCCATAATCCTTCGCCCAGCGCACGTGTGACCACCAGCCCCTGACGCTCGAAATTCTCCACCACCCAGTGCGGCAGCGCGGCGATGCCCATGCGCGCCGACACCATCTGGATAAGCAGCAGCGTATTATCCACGCTTTTCAGCGTCGGGCTGACGCCCGCCGGCTGTAAAAAGTGACGCCAGACGTCGAGACGACTGCGCTGCACCGGGTAAATCAGCAAGGTTTCGCTGGCGAAATCCTCCGGCGCCACCTGCGTTTTGGTCGCCAGCGGATGATCGGGCGCCACCACCAGACGCACTTCAAAATCAAACATCGGCGAATAGTGCAGGCCGCTGCGCGGCAGAATGTCTGACGTCAGCACCAGATCGAGTTCGTCCTGCTGCAGCGCAGGCTGCGGATCAAACGTCACGCCCGATTTGAAATCCATCTCCACCTGCGGCCAGCGTTTACGAAACGCCTCCAGCGCCGGAGCCAGCCACTGAATACAGCTATGACACTCAATCGCGATGCGCAGGCGGGTCTGTTGCGGTTCATTGCACGCCTGCAATGCGCGGCTTATCTGCGGCAACACCTGGGCTGCCAGCTGTAACAGGATCTCGCCCTGCGGCGTGAAGCGCAGCGGCTGGCTCTTACGCACGAATAATCGGAAGCCGAGGCGCTGCTCCAGATCGCTGAACTGGTGTGAAAGCGCGGATTGGGTCTGATGCAGCGATGCCGCCGCCGCCGCCAGTGAGCCGCAATTACGCAGCGCCTGAAGCGTTCGCAGGTGTTTTATCTCGATCATGAATGTCCTTCACTTCAGCATGAATAATTTGCGCTTGAGGAATATACAGTAACTGCCAATTATGGATGTGTAAACATCTGGACGTCCAAACTCGTCATAATTCGACTTGCAGATGCGTTGGCTTTCCTCGCTCGCCCCAGTCACTTACTGGAGTAAGCTCCTGGGGACTCGCTGCGTCGCCGCCTTTCTGCAAGCCGAATTATTTAGAGTTCTCCCCCTCGGGGAGAATCCGAAATACATGCGGATTAACTAATTAGATGAACAGATAAAACGAACAGATTCATCTCCTGACACGGGATTCATTCTTAAGAGAGGCAGAACATCATGACTATCCATAACCACACCCTCGGTTTTCCCCGCGTCGGCCTGCGTCGCGAGCTGAAAAAAGCGCAAGAGAGCTACTGGGCGGGCAAAAGCACCCGTGAAGAATTACTGGCGGTGGGCCGCGAGCTGCGCGCCCGCCACTGGGAACAACAAAAAGCGGCGGGCATCGATCTGCTGCCGGTCGGCGATTTCGCCTGGTACGATCATGTGCTCACCACCAGTCTGCTGCTCGGCAACGTCCCGGCGCGCCACCAGAATGCGGACGGCACGGTGGATATCGATACGCTGTTCCGCATCGGTCGTGGCCGCGCGCCGACCGGCGAACCTGCCGCCGCCGCTGAAATGACCAAATGGTTTAACACCAACTATCACTACATGGTGCCGGAATTCACCAAAGGCCAGCAGTTCAGCCTCACCTGGACGCAGCTGCTGGATGAAGTCGACGAAGCGCTGGCGCTCGGTCACCATGTTAAACCGGTACTGCTCGGGCCCGTCACGTACCTGTGGCTTGGCAAAGTGAAGGGCGAACAATTTGACCGTCTTTCCCTGCTTAACGACATTCTGCCGGTCTACCAGCAGGTGATCGCGGAGCTTGCGAAACGCGGCATTCAGTGGGTGCAAATCGATGAACCGGCGCTGGTGCTGGAGCTGCCGCAGGCGTGGCTGGACGCGTTTAAACCGGCCTACGAGGCGCTGAAAGGCCAGACCAAACTGCTGCTCACCACCTATTTTGAAGGCGTAACCGATAACCTCGATACCATCACCGCGCTGCCGGTGCAGGGGCTGCATGTCGATCTGGTTCATGGCCATGACGATGTCAACGAACTGCATCGCCGCCTGCCGCAGGAGTGGTTACTCTCCGCAGGCGTTATCAACGGTCGTAACGTCTGGCGCGCCGATCTCACCGAGAAATATGCGCAACTGAAAGCGATCGCGAGCCAGCGTGAACTGTGGGTGGGCTCGTCCTGCTCGCTGCTGCACAGCCCTATCGACCTGAGCGTCGAAACGCGTCTGGATGCGGAAGTGAAAAGCTGGTTCGCCTTCGCGCTGCAAAAATGTGAAGAGCTGGCGCTGCTGCGTGATGCGCTGAACAGCGGCGACACAACAAAAATCGAGCAGTGGAGTGCGCCGATTCAGGCCCGTAAACACTCTGCCCGTGTACATAACCCGGCGGTGGAACAGCGTCTTAAGGCCATTACGCCGCAGGACAGCCAGCGCGCCCATGCGTACCCGGTACGCGCCGAAGCGCAGCGCGCCCGCTTTAACCTGCCAGCCTGGCCGACCACGACCATCGGCTCGTTCCCGCAGACGACCGAAATTCGCGGCCTGCGCCTGGATTTCAAAAAGGGCAATCTCGATGCGGCGAACTACCGCACCGGCATCGCCGAACATATTAAGCAGGCTATTGCCGAGCAGGAACGTCTGGGTCTTGATGTGCTGGTGCATGGCGAAGCCGAGCGTAACGACATGGTGGAGTATTTCGGCGAGCACCTTGATGGCTTCGTCTTTACCCAGAACGGCTGGGTGCAGAGCTACGGCTCCCGCTGCGTGAAGCCGCCGGTGGTTATCGGCGACATCAGCCGCCCGGCGCCAATCACCGTCGAGTGGGCGAAGTACGCGCAGTCGCTGACCGACAAACCGGTGAAAGGCATGCTGACCGGCCCGGTGACCATTCTCTGCTGGTCGTTCCCGCGTGAGGATGTCTCGCGCGAAACCATCGCCAAACAGATTGCGCTGGCGCTGCGTGATGAAGTGGCGGATCTCGAAGCCGCAGGCATCGGCATCATCCAGATTGACGAACCGGCGCTGCGCGAAGGGCTGCCGCTTAAGCGCAGCGACTGGGACGCGTATCTCGCCTGGGGCGTGGAGGCGTTCCGCCTGAACGCGGCGGTCGCGAAGGATGACACGCAGATCCACACTCACATGTGTTATTGCGAGTTCAACGACATCATGGATTCTATCGCCGCGCTGGATGCGGACGTGATCACCATCGAAACGTCACGTTCAGATATGGAGCTGCTGGAGTCGTTTGAGGAGTTTGAATACCCGAATGAAATCGGGCCGGGCGTATATGATATCCACTCGCCGAACGTGCCGGATGTGGCGTGGATTGAAGCGTTGCTGAAGAAAGCCGCGCAGCGTATTCCGCAGGAGCGTTTGTGGGTGAACCCGGATTGTGGCCTGAAAACCCGTGGCTGGCCGGAGACCCGCGCGGCGCTCGCCAACATGGTGAAAGCGGCGCAGAACCTGCGTCAGGCGTAACGGTTTTGTGATGGCGGGTGCGCGACGCTTACCCGCCCTACGATAAGGCCAGTTATGCGTTGCGTAGGGTGGGTAAGCGCAGCGCTCCCACCGCGCCACCAAAAAACGCCCGGTTTCCCGGGCGTTTTTTTATCCTTTCTTACTGCCGTAGGTTTTGAACCACTCCAGCATGCGTTCCCACCCGTCTTTCGCTGACGCCTCGTGATAACTCGGGCGATAATCGGCGTTAAACGCATGGCCCGCGTCCGGGTAAACGATAATTTCCGCCTTTGCATTGGCGGCGCGCAGCGCCTGACGCATGGTCTCCACGCTCTCAAGCGAAATACCCGTATCCTGCGCGCCGTAAAGCCCCAACACTGACGCGGTCAGATCGGTAGCGACATCCACCGGGTGCTTCGGTGAGTTTAACGTTTTGTCGCCCAACAGCTTGCCATACCACGCCACGGCGGCTTTCAGTTGCGGATTATGCGCGGCGTACAGCCACGCGATACGCCCGCCCCAGCAAAAACCGGTCAGCATCAGACGATGCGCGTCGCCGCCGTTGCGTGACGCCCAGCTTGCCACATGATCCAGATCCGCCAGCACCTGCGCGTCCGGCACTTTCGACACCAGATTGCTCAACAGCGACGAAATATCGTCATGCTCATTCGGATCGCCCTGACGAAAATAGAGTTCCGGCGCCACCGCCAGATACCCTTCCAGCGCCAGGCGACGGCATATATCGCGAATATGTTCATGTACGCCGAAAATCTCCTGTACCACAATCACCACCGGCAGCGGGCCATCAGCAGCGCGCGGGCGGGCGTGGTAAGCAGGCATATTTTCGCCCTGCGTGGGAATCGAGGTTTCGCCCGCGATAATGGCATCCTGCGGCGTATGCACTACCGTTGAAGCGACAGGTGAAACTGCAGCGGCAAAGCCCGCCGGATGGTCAGTGTTGTTGGTCATGGCATTCTCCGTACCCGTTATTGTTTTAGCGCATCCCTAACTATAGCCTGCGTGCGGCGGGAGTGGAGGTGGCAAAAGCAGGCATTCGCCGTGTGAGATTTCCATTCATGGGCTGTATATGTGACCATAATCACGAAATTATGGAAAATTAATGCAACTCCTTTCTTTTGAAGTGAATCCGGTCACGAAAAACGCCGGAAAGGTTCTGTAAAGTACCGTTTTGCTTCTCCTGACAAACCGACCCACAGAGGAGTCACCTATGTCTGATGTTTTTCACCTCGGCCTTAAAAAAAGCGATCTTCAGGGCGCAGAATTAGCGATTGTCCCGGGCGACCCGGAGCGAGTGGAAAAGATCGCCGCGCTGATGGATAAGCCGGTCAAACTGGCCTCCCACCGTGAATTCACCTCCTGGCGCGCTGAGCTTGATGGCAAAGCGGTCATCATCTGTTCCACCGGTATCGGCGGCCCGTCAACGTCTATTGCGGTAGAAGAGCTGGCGCAGCTTGGCATTCGTACTTTCCTGCGCGTGGGCACCACTGGCGCTATTCAGCCGCACATCAACGTCGGCGACGTGCTGGTGACGACCGCCTCCGTACGCCTTGATGGCGCCAGCCTGCACTTTGCGCCGATGGAATACCCGGCCGTTGCCGATTTCGCCTGTACTACCGCGCTAGTGGAAGCCGCCAAAGCGGTCGGTGCGACTACGCATATCGGCGTGACCGCCTCTTCCGACACCTTCTATCCGGGCCAGGAGCGCTACGACACCTTCTCCGGCCGCGTGGTCAGCCGCTTTAACGGCTCCATGAAAGAGTGGCAGGCGATGGGCGTGATGAACTATGAAATGGAATCGGCCACGCTGCTGACCATGTGCTCAAGCCAGGGGCTGCGCGCGGGCATGGTGGCGGGCGTTATCGTCAACCGCACCCAGCAAGAGATCCCGAACGCGGAAACCATGAAACAAACCGAAAGCCACGCGGTGAAAATCGTGGTAGAGGCGGCGCGCCGCCTTCTCTGATAGCTTCCTTTCAGGCCGGCGCTCCGCCGGCCTTTTTGCGTAATGTCTCGCAGGATTGACGATCCTTACAGAAAAACGCTTTTCGTCTGGAATTATGTACAGCACAATCCCCTCTGGCGTGATGAGCAGTTCAGGCAGGAGGCGTGGTGGAAATCTCATATCTGGTGTTAGCCGTGGTTGCGCTGGCAGGCGTTGTGGTGGGCTGGCTGATGTCAGGCCTGCGAACCGCCCAGCAAAAGGCGGATCTGCTGGCGGAACAGCGCGATATTTACGGCGAGCTCAGCGCGGCCCGCGAGGCGCTGGCGCATAACCAGCACTGGCGCGACGAGTGCGATCTGCTCAATAACGAACTGCGCAATCTGCGGGAGATCAACAGCTCGCTGGAGTCCGATCTGCGCGAAGTCACCACGCGGCTGGAGGCCACCCAGGTCCACGCCGAAGAAAAACTGCGCCAGATGATGAGCAGCGAACAGCGCCTGAGCGAACAGTTTGAAAACCTCGCTAACCGTATCTTTGAGCAGAGCCGTCGTCAGGTCGATGAGCAAAATCGCCAGAGCCTGAACGGCCTGCTTTCTCCGCTACGCGAGCAGCTCGACGGCTTTCGCCGACAGGTGCAGGAGAGCTTCGGCCAGGAGGCGCGCGAGCGCCATACGCTGGCTCATGAAATCCGTAATCTCCAGCAACTGAATGCGCAAATGGCGCAGGAAGCCATCAACCTCACTCGTGCGTTAAAAGGCGACAACAAAGCCCAGGGCAACTGGGGCGAAGTAGTGCTCGCGCGCGTGCTGGAAGCCTCGGGCCTGCGCGAAGGGCATGAGTATGAAACCCAGGTTAATATTCAGCTTGCCGACCGCAGCCGGATGCAGCCGGATGTCATCGTGCGTCTGCCGCAGGGCAAAGACGTAGTCATTGACGCCAAAATGACGCTGGTGGCGTATGAACGTTACTTTAACGCTGAAGATGATTACAGCCGCGAGCTGGCGCTGAACGAACACATCGCTTCGCTTCGCAATCATATTCGTCTGCTGGGGCGCAAGGATTATCAGCAGTTGCCGGGGCTGCGCACGCTGGATTACGTGCTGATGTTTATCCCGGTCGAGCCCGCCTTTTTACTGGCTATCGACAAGCAGCCGGAACTCATCACCGAGGCGTTAAAAAACAATATTATGCTGGTGAGCCCGACCACGCTGCTGGTAGCGCTGCGCACCATTTCCAACCTCTGGCGCTATGAGCATCAAAGCCGTAACGCCCAGCAAATAGCGGATCGCGCCAGCCGCCTGTACGACAAAATGCGGCTGTTCGTTGACGACATGAGCGCCATTGGCCAGAACCTCGACAAAGCCAGCGACAGCTATCGCCAGGCGATGAAAAAACTCGCCAGCGGGCGCGGCAACCTGCTTGCGCAGGCGGAGGCGTTTCGCGGTATGGGCGTTGAGGTAAAGCGCGAGATTAATCCGGATTTGGCCGAGCAGGCGGTGCAGGATGATGAAGCGTTTGTGCTCCCCGATGCCGAAGCGCTTGCCAGCGCTCCTGATGAAAACAGCCACTTAGCGGCGTTTCGCGTTGCGGGCGAGCGCTGAGCTGCGCGCTAATGCCGCCTTGAATCGTAGGGCAATTGCGGCCAATCTGTTACACTTCACAAACATTTCCTTGATAAGCAGGCACTGAGATGGTTGAAGATTCACAAGATACAACGCACTTTGGCTTCCAGACCGTAGCGAAAGAGCAAAAAGCGGATATGGTGGCGCAGGTCTTCCACTCCGTGGCGGCGAAATATGATGTCATGAACGATCTGATGTCGTTCGGCATTCATCGTCTGTGGAAGCGCTTCACTATCGATTGCAGCGGCGTGCGTCGCGGCCAGAAAGTCCTGGATCTCGCGGGCGGCACCGGCGATTTAACCGCTAAATTCTCCCGTCTGGTGGGTGAGAGCGGCAAAGTGGTGCTGGCGGATATCAACGATTCGATGCTGAAAATGGGGCGCGAGAAGCTGCGCAATATCGGCATCGTCGGCAACGTCGAGTATGTCCAGGCCAACGCGGAAGCGCTGCCGTTCCCGGATAACACCTTTGACTGCATCACGATTTCCTTCGGCCTGCGTAACGTCACCGATAAAGAAAAAGCGCTGCGTTCCATGTTTCGCGTGCTGAAGCCGGGTGGCCGTCTGCTGGTGCTGGAGTTCTCCAAACCGGTGTTCGAGCCGCTGAACAAAGCCTACGACGCTTACTCTTTCCACATTCTGCCGCGCGTCGGCGAGCTGGTGGCGAAAGACGCTGGCAGCTACCGTTATCTCGCTGAATCCATCCGTATGCACCCGGATCAGGAAACCCTTAAAGCGATGATGAACGACGCGGGCTTCGAGAACGTCAACTACTACAACATGACCGGCGGGATCGTAGCGCTGCATCGCGGCTACAAATTCTGAGGAGGTGCCGGATGCCTTTCACACCGCTAATGATGGCTGGCATTGAAGGCGCGCTAAACACTTTCCTGTACCGCGAGAGCGCGCTGAAAGCGCCGCGCCAGCGTTTGCAGGGCAAAGTGTTGCGCATCACGCTTGAAGAGCTTTCCACGCCGCTGGTGCTGGTGTTCAGCGAGCAACAACTGGATGTGCTCAGTAAATGGGAAGGCGAGGCGGACTGTACCGTTATCACGCGCCTTTCCGTTTTGCCGAAGCTCCAGGACCGCCAGCAGCTGACTGCGCTTATCCGCAGCGGCGAGCTGGAAGTGCAGGGCGATCTGCAGGTGGTGCAAAATTTTGTGGCGCTGATGGACATGGCCGAATTTGATCCCGCCGGGCTGCTGGCCCCGTGGGTTGGCGATATCGCCGCGGAAGGCATCGGGCGCGTTATGCGTCGCGGCGGGCAACTGCTGCAAAAAGGCTTTACGCGTAATCAGCGCTATCTGGCGGAAGCGATTACCGAAGAGTGGCGCGTCGCGCCGGGCGCGCTGGAAATCGCCTGGTTTGCCGAAGAGATTTCGGCCGTCGAGCGCCAACTGGAAGCGTTAACCAAACGGTTGGATAAACTGGAGGGCAAATGACGCCAGGTGAAATTCGGCGCCTTTATTTCATTATCAAAACGTTCCTGAGCTACGGTCTGGATGAGCTGATCCCGCGCATGCGTCTCACGCTGCCGCTGCGGATCTGGCGTCGCGGGTTGTTCTGGATGCCGAACCGGCACAAAGATCTTGAGCTTGGTACGAGACTTCGTCTGGCGTTGCAGGAGCTGGGGCCGGTGTGGATTAAGTTCGGTCAGATGCTGTCGACGCGTCGCGATCTCTTTCCGCCGGTAATCGCCGATCAGCTGGCGCTGTTGCAGGATCGCGTCGCACCCTTTGACGGTAAGCTCGCTAAGCAGCAGATCGAAAAAGCCATGGGCGATCGTCCCGTTGAGGAGTGGTTTGATGATTTCGATATCACGCCGCTTGCTTCTGCTTCAATCGCGCAGGTGCACACCGCCCGGCTGAAAGAGAACGGCAAAGAGGTGGTCATTAAGGTGATTCGCCCGGATATCCTGCCGGTCATCAAGGCGGATATGAAGCTTATCTACCGTCTCGCGCGCTGGGTGCCGCGCCTGCTGCCGGATGGTCGCCGCCTGCGCCCGATGGAAGTGGTGCGCGAGTATGAAAAAACGCTGCTGGATGAGCTGGATCTGCTGCGCGAAGCGGCAAACGCTATTCAGTTGCGCCGTAATTTCGAAAACAGCCCCATGCTCTACGTGCCGGAAGTCTATTCGGACTACTGCAGCCCGACAATGATGGTCATGGAACGCATCTATGGCATCCCGGTCAATGACGTCGCGGCGCTGGAAGCCAACGGCACCGACATGAAATTGCTGGCTGAGCGCGGCGTTCAGGTGTTCTTCACCCAGGTCTTCCGCGACAGCTTTTTCCACGGTGATATGCATCCGGGGAATATTTTCGTCAGCCACGATCACCCGTACGATCCGCAATACATTGGCATCGACTGCGGCATTGTGGGCTCGTTGAATAAAGAAGATAAGCGTTATCTGGCGGAAAACTTTATCGCTTTCTTCAACCGCGACTATCGCCGCGTGGCGGAGCTGCATGTGGATTCGGGCTGGGTGCCGCCGGATACCAATGTAGAAGAGTTCGAATCCGCCATTCGTACCGTTTGCGAGCCTATTTTTGAAAAGCCGCTTGCGGAAATCTCGTTTGGCCACGTGCTGCTGAATCTCTTTAACACCGCGCGCCGCTTTAATATGGAAGTGCAGCCGCAGCTGGTGCTGCTGCAAAAAACGCTGCTGTACATTGAGGGCGTAGGGCGTCAGCTCTACCCGCAGCTCGATTTGTGGAAAACGGCGAAACCTTTTCTGGAAAGCTGGATCAAAGATCAGGTGGGCTTCCCGGCGCTGGTGCGCTCCTTTAAAGAGAAAGCGCCATTCTGGGCGGAAAAAATCCCGGAAATTCCTGAACTGGTCTACAACAGCCTGCGGCAAGGCAAACAACTGCAACAAAGTGTTGATAAGATTGCCCATGAGCTGCAGGAGCATCGTGTGAAGCAAGGGCAGTCGCGCTATCTGTTCGGCATTGGCGCCACGCTAATGCTGAGCAGCACGCTGCTCTTTATCAACCGTCCTGACTGGGGCATGTCGCCCGGATGGCTGATGGCAGGCGGTATTCTCGTCTGGCTTATCGGCTGGCGGCGTACCGACTAGCGCAGGCATTGTTATGAAACGGCCACAGGTATACTGTGGCCTGATGAATACCATTATCACTGGTAACTGAGGAAATGTATGGGTGGCATCAGTATCTGGCAGTTATTGATTATCGCGGTTCTGGTTGTTCTGCTTTTTGGCACCAAAAAACTACGCTCGCTGGGCTCTGATCTTGGCGAATCCATCAAAGGCTTTAAAAAAGCGATGGGTGACGACGACAAACAAAATCACCAGCAGGATGCGGATTTCACCGCGCCTTCCGCGCAGGATAAACAAATCGGCGAAACCAAAAGCGACGTCACCGCTGACGACGCGAAAAAACGTGATAAAGAGCAGGTGTAATCCGTGTTTGATATTGGTTTTGGCGAACTGCTGCTGGTTTTTGTTATCGGGCTTATCGTGCTGGGGCCGCAGCGTTTGCCTGTGGCTGTCCGCACGGTTGCAGGCTGGGTTCGTGCGCTGCGATCGCTTGCAACCACCGTGCAGAATGAACTGACCCAGGAGCTTAAGCTTCAGGAGTTTCAGGAAAGCCTGAAGAAAGTGGAAAAAGCGAGCATCGATAACCTGACGCCAGAGCTGAAAGCGTCGATGGACGAACTGCGCGAAGCGGCGGAATCGATGAAGCGGTCTTACAGCGTTAACGATCCGGAAAAAGCGAGCGACGACGCCCACACCATTCATAATCCGCTGGTGAAAGGCAACGAAGCGCAGCATGAAGGCGTTACGCCAGCGAAAGCTGAGCATCAGGCGCAGTCACCTGCGCAGAAGCCTGTGACGGAGACGGCGCACGCGGAAGAGACCGGGGCAGCGCCTGTCGAGCCTGAAAATGGCGTTGATACGTCGCCGGACGCGTCCGCCAGCACGCGGAAACCTGAAGCCGCATCCACCGTGAGTGATAAATCCTGACATGGCTGTTGAAGATACCCAACCCCTAATCAGTCATCTGATTGAACTGCGTAAGCGACTGCTGAACTGCATCGTCGCGGTGCTGGTGATTTTTCTGGCGCTGGTTTACTTCGCCAACGATATCTATCAGCTGGTTGCTGCACCGCTGATAAGCCAGATGCCGCACGGCGCCAGCATGATTGCCACCGACGTGGCGTCGCCGTTTTTCACGCCTATCAAGCTGACCATGATGGTGTCGGTGATCCTCTCCGCACCGGTGATTTTGTATCAGGTCTGGGCGTTTGTCGCCCCGGCGCTGTACAAGCATGAGCGACGCCTGATTATCCCGCTGCTGGTTTCTAGTACGCTGCTGTTTTATATCGGTATGGCCTTCGCCTATTTCGTGGTGTTCCCGCTGGCGTTCGGCTTCTTAACGAAAACCGCGCCTGTCGGCGTTGTGGTGTCGACCGATATCACCAGCTATCTCGATTTCGTCATGGCGCTGTTTATGGCCTTCGGCGTGTCGTTTGAAGTGCCGGTCGCTATCGTCTTGCTGTGCTGGATGGGCGTGACCACGCCGCAGGACTTGCGTGCCAAACGCCCGTATGTGCTGGTCGGCGCGTTCGTCGTCGGCATGCTGCTCACGCCGCCGGATGTGTTCTCGCAAACGCTGCTGGCGATACCGATGTACTGCCTGTTTGAAGTCGGGATTTTCTTCTCACGCTTTTACGTCGGTAAACGGCGTCCGCGAGAGCAGGATGCCGAAGAAGAAGCAGAAGAATAACGTAACCGCCCGTCAGGGCGGTTTTCATATGGAAAGCGCAATGTTTGATATTGGCCTGAATATAACCAGCTCTCAGTTTGACCATGACAGGGATGAGATGATTGCCCGCGCCCGTGCGGCAGGCGTCAGCAATATGCTCTTTACCGGCACGTCGCTTGAGGAAAGCGAAAAGGCTTGCGCGTTCGCCAGGCGTTACGAGGGCTGCTGGTCGACCGCGGGCGTTCACCCGCACGACGCCAGTAGCTGGAATGATGAAAGCGCGGCGCGGCTGCGTGCGCTCGCAGGGAAGGCGCAGGTCGTGGCGATTGGCGAATGCGGGCTCGATTTCAACCGGAATTTTTCAACGCCTGCCGAACAGGAGCATGCCTTTACAGAACAGTTGCGGCTGGCGGCAGAGCTGGCGATGCCGGTGTTTTTGCACTGTCGCGATGCCCATGCGCGCTTTCTTGCGCTGCTCGAACCGTGGCTCGATAAACTGCCGGGCGCGGTACTGCACTGCTTTACCGGCACCGAGCAGGAGGCACGAGAGGCACTGGCACGCGGGCTTTACCTCGGTATTACCGGCTGGGTTTGCGACGAGCGTCGCGGGCTTGAACTACGCGCCCTACTGCCGGTTATTCCCGCCGATCGCCTGCTGCTGGAAACAGACGCGCCTTATCTGCTGCCTCGGGATCTCGCCCCCAGGCCAAAATCGCGTCGCAACGAGCCATGCTGGCTGCCGCATATTCTTAAGCAAGTCGCGCAGTGGCGCGGTGAAGATCCCGCCTGGCTTGAGGCCACGACGGATGCCAATGCCGCCTGTCTGTTTCTGAAAAACGCGTCGCCTGCGTAACGCTGCCTGCTGAAACCGGCAGAGTGTGGATTTTTGCACGCTGCTGGTGCCTTTCCCTCTCAAAGCCCGGTGATATGCTTCCCGCCGGGGATTTCCCCTGTATTACACAGCTGAGGGACAATAATGAAAAAGACAATTACGGGCATTGTGACACTGATGCTGCTCACCAGCGCGCCGGTGATGGCGATGGATAAAACGGCGACCGGCGCGGTGCTTGGCGCGACAGCGGGTGCCATTGCAGGCAAAGATGTCAAAAGCGCCGTGGGCGGCGCGGTCATTGGCGCAGGCACCGGCGCGATGCTGAAAAAGGGCGATAAAGGCAAAGCGGCGCGTAAAGGTGGCGTTGCGGGTGCGGTCGTGGGCGCGGGCGTTGCCGCAGCAACCGGGAAAAGCGTGCTGAAAGGCGCAGCGGTTGGCGCAGGCGCAGGCGGCGTTATTGGCGAAGCGACGCACTAATGACAAACGGCGGCACTGAGCCGCCGTTTTGCTGTCTGCGTTGCGCGTCAGACCTTACGGAATTCGGTGTTCTTCACGCTTTGCAGCACCTGCTTGTTCAGCAAATTCAGCAGCAACATAGAACGGGCTTCGCCATCGGGCTCGGTAAAAATTGCCTGCAACCCTTCAAACGCGCCTTCGGTAATCACCACCAGATCGCCGGTATGCGGCGTATCCGGATCAGTCACGTTTTCCGGGTGCCAGTCGAGCAACTGCTCGATGACCGTCTGCGGCACCACGGCCGGGTGCGAACCAAAACGAACGAAATGGCTGACGCCGCGGGTGGAGCTTATCGTCGTGGTATGAATATCTTCCGGGTCAAAGCGAACGAAAAGGTAGTTCGGAAACAGCGGCTCACTGACGGAGGTGCGTCTGCCTCGTACCATTTTTTCAAGCGTAATCATTGGCGTAAGGCAGTTCACCGACTGTCGTTCAAGGTGCTCTTTAGCGCGCTGAAGCTGCCCGCGTTTACAGTACAGTAAATACCAGGATTGCATAATGACTCTTCTTACATGGCCGGACGCGCCAGCATAACAAAACCACCTCAGGATCGCTAAGGGCATTATACCGCGCAGTGCTATAGCCTGTGGTGATGATTCACGTTAATTTAACAAAATTACGGCATGCCTGCGGCGAACACCGTATAATAAAAAGCTTATTTTAAAGCCACGAATAACTGCATGAAATACCACGACCTACGCGATTTTCTGGCGCTGCTGGAGCAGCAAGGCGAACTCAAGCGCATTACATTGCCTGTCGATCCTTACCTGGAGATGACGGAAATAGCCGACCGCACATTGCGCGCGGGTGGCCCGGCGCTGCTGTTTGAAAACCCGAAAGGCCATACCATGCCGGTGCTCTGCAATCTGTTTGGCACGCCGAAACGCGTGGCGATGGGCATGGGGCAGGAGGATATCTCCGCGCTGCGTGAAGTCGGCAAGTTGCTGGCGTTCCTGAAAGAGCCGGAGCCGCCGCGCGGTTTCCGCGATCTCTTCGACAAGCTGCCGCAGTTTAAGCAAGTGCTGAACATGCCGACGAAGCGGCTGCGTAACGCGCCTTGTCAGGAGAAAGTGTGGCAGGGCGATGAGGTCGACCTGAACCGCATTCCTATCATGCAGTGCTGGCCGGATGACGCCGCGCCGCTTATTACGTGGGGCCTGACGGTCACTCGCGGCCCGCATAAAGAGCGCCAGAATCTGGGCATCTATCGCCAGCAGCTCATCGGTAAAAACAAACTCATTATGCGCTGGCTGTCGCATCGCGGCGGCGCGCTTGATTTCCAGGAGTGGTGCCAGGCGCATCCGGGCGAACGCTTCCCGGTCGCTGTCGCGCTGGGCGCTGACCCGGCGACGATTCTGGGCGCGGTGACGCCCGTGCCGGATACGCTCTCCGAATACGCGTTTGCGGGCCTGCTGCGCGGCACCAAAACCGAAGTGGTGAAGTGTCTTTCTAACGACCTTGAGATCCCGGCCAGCGCCGAAATCGTGCTGGAAGGCTATATTGAACCCGGCGAAATGGCACCAGAAGGCCCGTATGGCGATCACACCGGTTACTATAATGAGATAGATAACTTCCCGGTCTTTACCGTGACGCATGTGACGCAGCGTGAAAACGCGATTTATCACTCGACCTATACGGGCCGCCCGCCAGATGAACCTGCGGTGCTGGGCGTGGCGCTCAATGAAGTGCTGGTGCCTATCCTGCAAAAACAGTTCCCGGAAATCGTGGATTTTTATCTTCCGCCGGAAGGGTGCTCGTACCGGCTTGCCGTCGTGACCATGCGTAAGCAGTACGCTGGCCACGCGAAGCGCGTGATGATGGGCGTCTGGTCATTCCTGCGCCAGTTCATGTATACCAAGTTCGTGATCGTTTGTGATGATGACATTAACGCGCGCGACTGGAACGATGTGATCTGGGCGATCACCACGCGCATGGATCCGGCGCGCGACACGGTGATGGTGGAGAACACGCCGATCGATTATCTGGATTTCGCCTCGCCGGTATCGGGACTTGGCTCCAAAATGGGCCTCGACGCGACCAACAAATGGCCGGGCGAAACGCAGCGCGAGTGGGGAACGCCCATCAAGAAAGATCCCAACGTGACGGCGCGTATCGACGCCATCTGGGATGAGCTCGCGATTTTTCATGACGGAAAAGGCGCCTGACGCGCCGCCGTTGCAGTTGCATTATTGACCCGACAGAGGGAACGCATGACAACCTTAAGCTGTAAAGTGACCTCGGTAGAAGCCATCACGGATACCGTTTATCGCGTTCGTTTAGTGCCGGAAGCGGCCTTTTCGTTTCGCGCAGGTCAGTACCTGATGGTGGTAATGGATGAGCGGGACAAGCGCCCTTTTTCTATGGCCTCCACGCCGGATGAGCAGGGCTTTATCGAACTGCATATCGGCGCGTCGGAACTTAACCTCTACGCGATGGCGGTGATGGATCGCATTCTCAAAGAGCGTGAAATCGTGGTCGATATTCCACATGGTGACGCCTGGCTGCGCGACGACGAAGAGCGTCCGCTGATCCTGATTGCCGGTGGGACGGGCTTCTCCTACGCGCGTTCGATTCTGCTGACGGCGCTGGCGCGCAACCCGAATCGCGATATTACGATTTACTGGGGCGGGCGCGAAGAGAAGCATCTTTACGATTTGTCAGAGCTGGAAGCGCTGTCGGTTGACCACCCGAACCTGAAGATTGTTCCGGTGGTCGAGCAGCCGGATGAGACGTGGCGCGGTCGCAGCGGCACGGTACTGACGGCAGTGATGCAGGATTTCGGTACGCTTGCCGGACACGATATCTACATCGCGGGACGTTTCGAGATGGCGAAGATCGCCCGCGACCTGTTCTGTAATGAGCGCGGTGCGCGCGAAGACCGCCTGTTCGGCGACGCCTTTGCGTTTATCTGAGTCGTACCCGCATAACGCCAGCCCTGTTTACGGGCTGGCGGCAATCTCCTTTCCTGACCAGACATATAACGGTTTATCGTTTTCCAGCAGGCAAAGCAGCGTAATGTTTTTGCGCACTGGATGATCGAGCTTCGCGGTGAGCTGGGTCGCGATATGCTGTTGGCCGACGTTTTCGTCATACCGTTCCACCACCACGCTTTCCGGTACAACGCGCGATTCAGTCAGGACTTTTTGCATATACGCGTGATCCTGCCATGTGTTGATAAGCGAGGTCAGGCAGCGCTGCGCCAGCGTCTCCTCTGACAGCTCTGCCCGTGCAGAAGTGGTGCAAAAAAGCGCAGCGGCAAGCGGCGCAAAGATAAAGCATCCCTTCATGGTTTTCCCTGAAGTGTAGAGTCGTTAAAAAAGCCTGGCACAAATGTGGAAAATAAAAAACCCGCCCCTGACAGGCGGGAAGAACGGCAACTAAACTTTTCACCAATGCGCCTGATACCAGGAGCGTTGTCTGACTCACACCCGCTCAAAGACCGTCGCGATGCCCTGGCCCAGGCCGATACACATCGTGGCAAGGCCAAGCTCGGCGTCACGGCGCTCCATCAGGTTAATCAGCGTGGTGCTGATACGCGCGCCGGAGCAGCCAAGCGGGTGGCCGAGCGCTATTGCGCCGCCGTTAAGGTTGATCTTCTCGTCGATCTGCTCCATCAGGCCCAGATCTTTAATGCAGGGCAGGATCTGCGCTGCAAAGGCTTCGTTCATCTCAAACAGATCGATATCGCTCGCGGTCAGACCGGCTTTTTTCAGCGCCAGCTTCGAGGCCGGCACCGGGCCGTAACCCATAATCGACGGATCGCAGCCCACTACCGCCATTGAGCGAATGCGCGCTCGTGGGGTCAGGCCGAGTTCGCGGGCGCGCGATTCGCTCATAACCAGCATCGCTGCCGCGCCGTCGGAGAGCGCTGACGAGGTGCCCGCCGTGACCGTACCGTTTGCCGGGTCGAACGCAGGTTTCAGCTGCGACAGCCCTTCGGCGGTGGTTTCCGGGCGGATCACTTCGTCAAAGTCGTAGCGCTTAAGCACGCCGTCGGCGTCGTGGCCGCTGGTCGGAATGATTTCCTGTTTAAAATGCCCGGCCTGTGTGGCGGCCCAGGCGCGCTGGTGCGAGCGAGCGGCGAAAGCGTCCTGCATTTCACGGCTGATGCCGTGCATACGCGAAAGCATCTCCGCCGTCAGCCCCATCATGCCCGCCGCTTTCGCGACGTTACGGCTTAAACCCGGATGAAAATCGACGCCGTGGTTCATCGGCACATGGCCCATATGCTCCACGCCGCCCACCAGACAAACGCTGGCGTCGCCGGTCATGATCATGCGTGCGGCGTCGTGCAGCGCCTGCATTGACGAACCGCACAGACGGTTGACCGTCACAGCGGGCACGCTGTGCGGGATTTCCGCCAGCAGCGCGGCGTTGCGGGCGATGTTAAAACCCTGCTCCAGCGTCTGCTGCACGCAGCCCCAGTAGATGTCGTCGATAGCGCTGGCTTCCAGTTGCGGGTTACGCGACAGCAGGCTGCGCATCAGGTGTGCGGAGAGATCTTCCGCGCGCACCTGACGGAACGCGCCGCCTTTGGAACGGCCCATCGGGGTGCGGATAGCATCAACAATTACAACCTTTTCCATTCGTCACTCCTTAAGCCGTTTGCAGTTCGCCTACCGGTTGGGCAGGTTCAACCTGGGGATAATAAGGCGCGTTGTGGCTCGCTTTATCGCGAAGCCCCGCTGGCGCTTCATAAAGCGGGCCGAGATGCTGATAGTGCTGCGCCATATCGAGGTATTTCGCGCTGCCCTGCGTATCCAGCCAGCGGAACGCGCCGCCGTGGAACGGCGGGAAGCCGAGACCGTAGACCAGCGCCATATCCGCCTCGGCGGGGCTGGCGATAATGCCTTCTTCCAGGCAGCGCACCACTTCGTTGACCATCGGGATCATCATGCGTGCGACGATCTCTTCATCGCTGAACGCGCGCTTCGGCTGGCTCACTTCGGCAAGCAGGCTGTCCACCGCGTTATCCGGCACTTTGCGCGGTTTGCCTTTGCTGTCCTCCTGATAGGCATAGAAACCTTTACCGTTTTTCTGTCCGAAGCGACCGGCGTCAAACAGCGCGTCGATAGCATCGCGGTAATCTTTTTGCATGCGTTGCGGGAAGCCCGCCGCCATCACGGCCTGCGCGTGGTGCGCGGTATCGATGCCGACGACATCCAGCAGGTACGCCGGGCCCATCGGCCAGCCGAACTGTTTCTCCATCACTTTGTCTATCTGGCGGAAATCAGCGCCGTCGCGCAGCAGCTGGCTGAAACCGGCAAAGTAGGGGAACAGCACGCGGTTAACGAAGAAGCCAGGACAGTCATTCACCACAATCGGCGTTTTGCCCATTTTGCTGGCCCAGGCCACCACTTTCGCGATCGTGGCGTCGGAGGTTTTCTCGCCGCGGATCACTTCAACCAGCGGCATACGGTGCACCGGGTTAAAGAAGTGCATGCCGCAGAAATTTTCCGGGCGCTTCAGCACGCTTGCCAGCTCGCTGATAGGAATCGTCGAGGTATTGGAGGCAATTACGGTATCCGGGCGGACTTTTTCTTCGGTTTCCGCCAGCACCGCTTTTTTCACCTTCGGGTTTTCGACCACCGCCTCGACGACCACGTCAGCGCGCTCAAAGCCGGCGTAATCCAGCGTCGGATGGATGGTGGCGATAACGCCTGCGAGCTTCAGCCCGTCGATTTTGCCGCGCTCCAGCTGTTTATTCAGCAGCTTGCTGGCTTCGCTGATGCCGAGCGTCAGTGATTTCTCATTAATGTCTTTCATAATGACCGGCACGCCTTTCCAGGCAGACTGGTAAGCGATGCCGCCGCCCATAATGCCTGCGCCCAGTACCGCGGCCTGTTTCGGCGTCTCGGTCTCTTTGGTCAGTTTTTTCGCAAGGCCTTTGACGTACTGGTCGTTTAAAAAGATGCCGACCAGCGCGCGTGCTTCGCTGGAACGCGCCAGCGGCACAAAGCTTTTATTCTCCAACGCCAGTGCTTCATCACGGCCCAGCCCTGCGGCCGCTTCGATGGTTTTCACCGCCGTCATCGGTGCCGGGTAGTGCTTGCCCGCGGTCTGCATCACCATGCCTTTGGCGATAGTAAAGCTCATAGTCGCTTCGATTTTACTTAAGCGCAGCGGTTCAAGCTTCGGCTGGCGGCGGGCTTGCCAGTCGAGCTCGCCGTCGATGGCCTGGCGCAGCATACGCAGCGCGCCTTCGATCAGTTTTTCCGGTTTCACGACCGCATCAACTAGGCCCACTTTCAGCGCCGCGTCGGCGGTGATGTCTTTACCGGCCGCGATAATTTCCAGCGCGCTGTCAGCACCCAGCAGGCGCGGCAGGCGTACCGAGCCGCCAAAGCCTGGCATGATGCCAAGTTTTGTTTCCGGCAGGCCGATGCGGGCGTCCGGCGTGGCGAGACGGAAATCGGTCGCCAGCACGCATTCACAGCCGCCGCCTAACGCGTAGCCGTTAATGGCGCAAAGGGTCGGCACCGGCAGATCTTCAAGACGGTTAAATACGCTGTTGGCAAAGTGCAGCCACTGGCTTAATTGCTCAGCAGGCACCTGGAACAGCGAGAGGAATTCGGTAATGTCAGCGCCGACGATAAACGCGGCTTTTTCCGAGCGCAGCAGCAGGGCTTTGAGATCGTGCTGTTTTTCCAGCACATCAAGCGCGTGGCCGAGGCTTGCTACGGTCGCGGTATCAAGCTTATTCACCGAGCCGGGGGCATCGAACACCAGTTCGGCAATGCCGTCTTCCAGCCAGTTAAGGTACAGGGTGTCGCCTTTGTAGAGCATGTCGGTCTCCTGAATCCAGCAAGGGGATCTGGTCGTACCAGATGAAGCGGAGTGTGGAGTTGATGTTAATGAAATGCAAATTACTGTTTAAATATTTGCAAACGCGATCACGGATGGTGGAAAACGCTCAGGGAATAAACCGGTGTGCTAAGATGCCGGAGTTGAGAGCTCAAACTTTAAAGGTAAAGTATGGATTCGCTGACCACCCTCTATAAAAATCATCTGGATACGCTCCAGGAGCGTACCCGCAACGTGCTTGCCCGCTTTAATCTGGACGCGCTGCTTATCCATTCCGGGGAGCTGTTTAATGTCTTTTTAGACGATCATCCGTATCCGTTTAAGGTGAATCCGCAGTTCAAAGCGTGGGTGCCGGTGACGCAAGTGCCAAACTGCTGGTTGCTGGTGGATGGCGTGAACAAGCCGAAGCTGTGGTTTTACCTGCCGGTGGATTACTGGCATAACGTCGAGCCGCTGCCGAGTGCGTTCTGGACGGAAGAGATAGACATTATCGTGCTGCCGAAAGCCGATGACATCGGCGGTCAACTGCCTGCCGCGCGTGGCAATATCGCCTATATCGGCCCGGTGCCGGAGCGCGCGCTGAAGCTGGACGTCCCGGCGGATAAAATTAACCCGAAAGGCGTGATTGATTATCTGCACTTTTACCGCGCGTATAAGACGGATTACGAACTGGCCTGCATGCGTGAAGCGCAGAAGACGGCGGTTAATGGCCACCGCGCCGCGCATGAGGCGTTTCTGTCCGGCATGAGCGAGTTTGATATTAACCTCGCGTACCTGACCGCGACCGGCCATCGCGATACCGATGTGCCTTACAGCAATATCGTGGCGCTCAATGAGCACGCCGCCGTGCTGCATTACACCCGGCTCGATCACCGCGCGCCGTCTGAGATGCGCAGCTTCCTGCTGGACGCGGGCGCCGAATATAACGGTTATGCGGCCGATTTAACCCGCACCTGGGCGGCCGACGGCGACAGCGATTTCGCGGCTCTGATTAAAGACGTGAATGAAGAACAACTGGCGCTGATTGGCACCATGAAAGCGGGCGTCAGTTACATCGATTACCACATTCAGTTCCATCAGCGCATCGCGAAGCTGCTGCGCCGTCATCAGATTGTCACGGACATCAGCGAAGAAGCGATGGTGGAAGCTGACATTACCGGGCCGTTTATGCCGCACGGTATCGGGCATCCGCTGGGCTTGCAGGTGCATGATGTCGCGGGCTTTATGCAGGACGATACCGGCACGCATCTCGCTGCACCGGCGAAATATCCGTATCTGCGCTGCACGCGCGTATTGCAGCCGCGTATGGTGCTGACGATTGAGCCGGGCATTTACTTTATTGAGTCGCTGCTGGCGCCGTGGCGCGAAGGCCCGTTCAGCAAGCACTTCAACTGGCAGAAAATCGAGGCGCTGAAGCCGTTCGGCGGTATCCGTATTGAGGATAACGTGGTGATTCACGAGCACGGCGTGGAAAACATGACCCGGGATCTGAAGCTCGCCTGATGGAGAGCTGGCTAGTTCCGGCCTCGCCGGTGATCTTTACGGAAGAGATCAAAAAGAGCCGCTTTATTACGTTGCTCGGCCATACCGAGGGCGTGGAAGCGGCCAAAGCGTTTGTTGCGCAGGCACGCGTCGATTACCCGGATGCCAGGCATTATTGCCAGGCGTGGGTGGCGGGCGCGCCCGATGATTCGCAGCAACTCGGGTTCTCGGACGATGGTGAACCGGCGGGCACGGCAGGAAAACCGATGCTGGCGCAACTGATGGGCAGCGGCGTTGGCGAAATCACCGCCGTGGTGGTGCGCTATTTCGGCGGCGTTAAGCTTGGCACCGGCGGGCTGGTGAAAGCCTATGGCGGTGGTGTTCAACAGGCGTTGACGCGGCTTGAAACGACACTCAAAGTGCCGCTGACGGAATATACTTTGCTGTGCGATTACGCGCAGCTCGCGGGTGTGGAAGGGCTGCTCGGTCAGTTTAACGGCAAGGTGGTGGAAAGCGCGTTTCAGGCCAATGTGGCGTTGCGCGTGGCGCTTCCGCATACGCAGGTGGCGGCTTTTTCGGCAAAGCTTGCCGACTTTAGCCGTGGTGCATTGCATTTGTTGTCGGTTGAATAATAATCCTCTCCTTCATTTTGATTCCAAAGGAAACGGCAGATGCATTTTCGCGCCATTACCCGAATCGTTGGTCTACTGGTTATCCTGTTTTCCGGGACAATGATCATTCCCGGCCTGGTAGCTCTGCTATACCGCGACGGCGCGGGACGCGCTTTCACTCAAACCTTTTTTGTCGCGCTGGCTATCGGCGCGGCGCTCTGGTGGCCGAACCGTCATCAGAAGCGCGAACTGAAATCGCGCGAAGGGTTTCTTATCGTCGTGCTCTTCTGGACGGTGCTGGGCAGCGTCGGTGCGTTGCCGTTTATCTTTTCCGAGCGGCCAAACCTCACCATTACGGACGCCTTTTTCGAATCCTTTTCAGGGCTGACCACCACGGGCGCGACGACGCTGGTGGGCCTTGATTCTCTGCCGCATGCCATTCTTTTCTATCGCCAGATGCTGCAATGGTTCGGCGGGATGGGGATCATCGTGCTGGCGGTGGCGATTCTGCCTATTCTCGGCGTCGGTGGGATGCAGCTATACCGCGCTGAAATGCCAGGGCCGCTCAAAGACAACAAAATGCGCCCGCGTATTGCCGAAACGGCGAAAACGCTGTGGCTGATATATGTCTTGCTGACGGTGGCGTGCGCGCTGGCGCTGTGGTTTGCCGGAATGCCCGCGTTTGATGCGATTGGCCACAGCTTTGCTACTATCGCTATCGGCGGGTTCTCTACGCACGATGCAAGCGTGGGGTATTTCGCCAGCCCGACCATTAACACCATTATTGCTATCTTTCTGCTGATCTCCGGCTGTAACTACGGCCTGCACTTTTCGCTGCTCAGCGGGCGTAGCCTGAAGGTCTACTCCCGCGACCCGGAATTTCGCATGTTTATCGGCGTGCAGCTGACACTGGTCTTTATCTGTACGCTGGTGCTCTGGTTCCATGATACCTACGATTCGGCGATAACGACGCTTAACCAGGCGTTTTTCCAGGTGGTGTCGATGGCGACGACGGCGGGCTTTACGACGGACAGCATCGCGAAGTGGCCGCTCTTTCTGCCGGTGTTGTTGCTCTGCTCGGCGTTTATTGGCGGCTGCGCGGGTTCAACCGGCGGCGGTCTCAAAGTCATTCGTATTCTGCTGCTCTTTAAACAGGGCAACCGCGAGCTGAAAAGGCTGGTGCACCCGAACGCGGTTTACAGTATTAAGCTTGGCAACCGCGCGTTGCCGGAACGTATCCTTGAAGCGGTGTGGGGATTCTTCTCGGCGTATGCGCTGGTGTTTCTGGTCAGCATGCTGGCGATTATCGCGACCGGCGTGGACGACTTCTCGGCATTCGCCTCTGTGGTGGCGACGCTCAATAACCTTGGGCCTGGTCTTGGCGTCGTGGCGGATAACTTCGCCAGTATGAATCCCGTCGCTAAGTGGGTACTCATTGCCAATATGCTTTTCGGGCGTCTGGAGGTATTTACGCTTCTGGTGCTGTTCACCCCGACTTTCTGGCGCGAATAAGGAGATAAATGTGAAAACCTTAATTCTGTTTTCCACCCGCGACGGACAAACGCGTGAAATCGCTTTTTATATCGCGTCCCAGCTACAGGAAATGGGCGAGGCGGTGGATGTGGTTAACCTGCATCGCGCCGAAGCGCCAGACTGGACACAATATAAGAAGGTGGTGATAGGTGCGTCGATTCGCTACGGCCATTTTCACCCGACGCTGGACGCGTTTGTGAAGCAGCATCAACAGGCGCTTAATGCGCTGCCGGGCGCGTTCTTTTCGGTAAACCTTGTGGCGCGTAAGCCAGAGAAGCGAACGCCGCAAACCAACAGCTATACGCGCAAGTTTCTGTTGAACTCGCCGTGGCAGCCTGATCGCTGCGCTGTCTTTGCGGGGGCGCTGCGTTATCCGCGTTATCGCTGGTTTGACCGCTTCATGATTCGCCTGATTATGAAAATGACAGGCGGGGAAACCGATACGTCAAAAGAAGTGGTCTACACGGACTGGCCTCAGGTGGCCCTTTTTGCGCAGGAAATCGCCCGTCTGAGCCGCGATTAGTATTATTTTCCGGCGCATTGCCTGGAAATTAAGCGAACAAAAAGTTTTTTGAAATTAGGGGTTGTCAGGCGGAAAGAACTCCCTATAATGCGCCTCCAC
>OGSG01000046.1_pt1 | contig 85692 bp, 83 predicted proteins | sample 1573841 | NCBI WGS metagenome assembly OGSG01 (sample SAMN03295849, study PRJEB24534) | human gut metagenome | isolation source: fecal sample 2 from infant 7 | host: Homo sapiens | place: USA: Pittsburgh, PA | collected 2014-07
GAGCCTTAAAACCACTGGTGGTCACTGTATTATCAATAATCATTGATACATGAAGCTGTTGTACGGACGATCCCGAGTCACCTGATAAACGCTCTGCCATAGTGAAATGACGAATTACTTTTGGTAAAGCAATGGGGAAAGTCACTATTGCTAGTCCATCGGTGATGGACGGCGTATGCCCATACAGTTCGATCGCGCCATCCGACCATATAGTCCACACCCCGTTAGCATTACTGCCCCGCCTGGTAACATACTTCGCTTCCCCTAAACCAAGGTTTTTGGAAAAGCAGTTACACATAGCGAAATCTGTAAAAATCCTCCCACCGCGACATAGAGGAGGAGAATTGATGGCCGTTATTGGTTATATCCGCGTATCAACAATCGACCAGAACAGCGATTTACAGCGTAATGCACTCACAAGCGCAAACTGTGACCGCATTTTTGAAGACCGTATGAGCGGAAAAGTTGCCAGTCGCCCCGGTCTGAAAAGCGCTTTAAAGTGCGTTAATAGCGGAGACACCCTGGTCGTGTGGAAACTGGACAGGCTGGGACGCAGCGTTAAGAACCTGATCGCACTGATATCAGAGTTACATGAACGCGGTGCCCACTTCCGCTCTTTAACAGACAGCATTGATACCAGTACTGCCATGGGGCGCTTCTTTTTCCATGTGATGTCGGCACTGGCGGAGATGGAACGCGAGCTGATCGTCGAACGAACGCTGGCCGGGCTGGCAGCAGCCAGGGCACAGGGACGCGTAGGTGGAAGGCCCAACGCATTAAAAACGCATGAGCGAGAGCAGATTGGGCGGCTATTGGCGAAGGGGCACACCCGCCAGCAGTTGGCCATTATCTACAGTGTAGGTTTATCGACGCTTTACCGATACTTTCCGGTGGATGTTCAGAGGAAGGATAACGCAGTAGGAATGTAATTCTTTTGCAAATATTGAAACGCCGCAGCGATGCCATTTATCTCACGGAAATGGGCGCATTTATCGCGCGGCGCATCAGTAAGCTTCTGAAGAAAGAGGTAGCCGAGGATAAATCGCTCTATCCGGACGAAGCCACCATCAAGAAAGGCGAATGGCAGAACGACGTCGGCGACGCCAGCGCGATCTACGAGTCGTATTATCAGAAGTTAAAGGCGGGACGGTAAGTTTCGTTGTGGTGAAAAGGTGGGTGCGCTTCGCTTACCCACCCTACGAAAACCGGTTAACGATCTGTGTAGGGCGGGTAAGCGTTAGCGCACCCGCCGTTTTGAACCCATCACGTCCGTAACTGGTGGGTGCGCTTCGCTTACCCACCCTACGAAAATCGGTTAATGTTCTGTGTAGGGCGGGTAAGCGTTAGCGCACCCGCCGTTTCCCTCTGACATCCCTGCCGTCAAAGCCCTTTCAACAGCTTCTCGACATACTCCGGCACCACCTGGCTTGCCAGCCCGTAATGCTTCTCTTCAAACTCGCTGCCGACCTGGCTTGGCTCCAGGTTAAGCTCCACGGTATGCGCGCCCTGAAGCTTCGCTTCATGCACGAATCCGGCGGCCGGATAAACGTGCCCGGAGGTGCCGATGGCGATAAACACATCGGCGCGCGCGAGTGCCTCATAAATACTGTCCATCCCGAGCGGCATCTCGCCGAACCACACCACGTGCGGGCGCAGCGGCGCGGGGAACTGGCAACAGTGGCACTTATCGCCAGGCGTCACATCGCCCGTCCACTCCAGCACCTGCCCGCTCTGCGAACAACGCACCTTCAGCAGTTCGCCATGCATATGCACCACATTTTTGCTGCCCGCGCGCTCGTGCAGGTTATCGATATTCTGGGTGACCAGTAAAAAACGGTCGCCGAGCGCCTCTTCCAGCCGCGCCAGCGCCAGATGCGCCGCGTTAGGCTTGATCTCCGGCTGCTGTAGCTGGCGGCGCCGGGCGTTATAAAACTCCTGCACCAGCTGCGGATTGCGCGCGAACCCTTCCGGCGTCGCCACATCTTCCACGCGATGCTCTTCCCACAGGCCATCAGCGGCGCGGAACGTGCGAATGCCCGATTCCGCCGAGATCCCCGCCCCGGTTAAGACCACTACCACAGGTTTATTCATCACTTCAGGTGTCATAATTCTGTCCCGGAAAAAAATACGCTGGCGCAAGCGCTCGCGCAGCCGACGTTTATTCCTTCGAAACCGGCCCAGCCGGTGCAGACGACGCGATTGCATTTCAACTCCGTGAGCGTGTGAGATGGAGAAAAGCCGCGCCGCGCATACCGCCCGCGTCGCCGTGGCGCGCCTGCTCAATACGCGGCACTTTCGCCACGGGCAGCAGATACGCAGGCAGCTTCGCGCTAAGCGCCGTTGTCAGATGCGAAAACCCCGACAGCCCGCCGCCGAGCACCACCAGATGCGGGTCCAGCACGGTCAACAGGCTCGCGACACAGGCCGCCAGCAGGTCGGTATAGCGCTCAACATGCGCCTGCGCCTGCGTGTCACCCCGCTGCCAGCGGGCAATGATTTGCGGCGCGTCCAGTGATTCATGGTAGAAGTGTTGCCAGAGCCATGCAAAGCCCCGGCCGGAAAGATAGTTCTCAATGCAGCCGGTTTGCCCGCAGCCGCAGCGGATAAGCGGAATATCGCGCCCGAGGATGGCGAGCGCGTCCACCGGCAGCCGGATATGCCCGAACTCGCCCGTGATAAAGCTGCGCCCGGTCACCGGTTTGCCATCGACAATCACGCCGCCGCCGACGCCGGTGCCGAGGATAAGCCCCATCACGACCGGATACGCGCTGAACTCATCGTCCCACGCTTCGGAGAGCGCAAAACAGTTGGCGTCGTTATCGATACGCACGTCGCGCCCGAGCTGCGCGCTGAGATCGCGCCTCACCGCCCTGCCGCTGGCGGCGGGCAGATTGGCGGCGTACAGCAGGCCGTCGTCCGTTTCCGGGATGCCGGGAATACCGACGCCGACATGCCCCGCGCCGCCAAAGCGGCGGTCAGCCTCTGCCACCAGCGCGCTGATGGCGTCGAGAAAGTTCTCGTAGCGGTCATGCGGCGTCGCGACGCGGGTTTGCCATTGCAGACGCCGCGCGTCATCGTATACCCCGAGGGCGATTTTGCTGCCGCCAATGTCAAACCCGTAATACATCCGCCGCTCCCTGAATTATTGTCCGCTCAGTACCCGCGCCGGATCGATGCGGCTCGCGCGCCGTGCCGGATACCAGCTCGCCAGCAGGCTCAGCACCAGCGCCGTCAGCAGCACATAAACCACATCAAGCGCGTGCAGCTCCGATGGCAGGAAGTCGATAAAATAGATATCGCCGGAGAGGAAATGATGGCCGATCAGTTTTTCAATCCCGTGAATGATAGCGGTCAACTGCCATGACGCCAGCACGCCCACCACCACGCCGCTGACCGAGCCGAGCAGCCCGGCGAGCAGTCCGTACCAGACGAAAATTGCACGGATAAGCCCGTCTTTCGCGCCGAGCGTACGCAGCACAGCGATGTCGCTGCTTTTATCTTTCACCGCCATCACCAGCGTCGAAACGATGTTAAAGCAGGCGACACCAATCACCAGCACCATCGCCAGATACATAATCGCGCGGATCATCTGGATATCGCGGTACATGTAGCCGTAGGTGTTGATCCAGCTTTTGATATAGACATAGGCGTCCGTCACCTGGCCCGCGTCACGCACCAGTTGATTCGCGTTAAAGACGTCATTCACCTTGATGGCGATACCCGTGACACTGTCACCGAGGTTCAGATAGCCTTGCGCATCGGCCAGCGGCACCATCGCAAAGCTGTGATCGAGCTGGCCGCTCAGTTGCAGAATGCCTGCCACCTGCAAACGCACGCGTTTGGGCTGCAACAGCTTATGGTCGGCGTCAGAGTTCGGGATCATGATGGAGAGCCAGTCGCCCTGCTTCACTTTCAGCGCATCAGCAACACCTTTACCGATAATGATTTGCTGTTTGCCCGCCTGAAAACTCTGCCAGGCGTTGTTCTGCACATAATGCGGCAGTGCGCTTAAACGCTGCTCCTGCGCCGGATCAACGCCTTTCACCTGAATGGCGCGCAGGTTCGCCCCGCTCTCCACCAGGCCGGTAAAATTGACGTATGGTGCCGCCGCGACGATGCCGTTGACCTTCTCAACGCGCGTCACAACATCCTGCCAGCCGCGCCACGGCTGCTCCACCGGCTCGATTTCACCATGCGGCACGACCGCCAGAATGCGATTGTTCAGCTCGCGCTCAAAGCCGTTCATGGCGCTTAAGCCCACAATCAGCACCGCCACGCCAAGCGCGATGCCAATCGTTGAAATAACGGAGATAAGCGACACCATGCCGCTGCGTCTGCGTCCCCGGCTAAAGCGCAGACCAATCAGTAATGATAACGGGGAAGCCATTACGCCCTCCCCATCAGGGTCAGCTCAGGGTTCAGGTGCCCGTCGCGCATCTCCAGCTGGCGCGACAGCCGTTTCGCCAGTAGCAGATCGTGCGTCACCACCAGAAAGGCGGTGCCCTGGGTTTTATTCAGCTCGCCGAGCAGGTCGAAAATGCTGTCGGCGTTGCGGGCATCAAGGTTACCGGTCGGTTCATCCGCCAGCACCAGACGCGGATTATTCACCAGCGCACGGGCAATCGCGACACGCTGGCGCTCGCCGCCGGAAAGCTCAGACGGACGGTGGCTGCTGCGGTGCGCGAGCCCCACGGCGTCCAGCATCGCGAGCGCCCGGCGCTCGGTCTCGGCCTTCGGCGCTTTGCCGATAAGCAGCGGCATCGCCACGTTTTCCATCGCGGTGAAATCGGGAAGCAGATGGTGGAACTGGTAAATAAAACCGAGCTCGCGGTTACGCAGCTCCGCTTTGGCGGAAGAAGAGAGCGTACTCAGCGCCCGGCCGCTGAAAATTACGTCGCCGGAGGTAGGCGTATCCAGCCCGCCCAGCAGGTGCAACAGCGTACTTTTACCGGAGCCGGAGCTGCCGACAATCGCCATCATTTCGCCCGCGTCGATGCTGAAGCTGACGTTGTGCAACACATCCGTTTGCACTTTGCCTTCCTGGTAGCGTTTGCACAGGTTGTCGCACTGTAACAGCACAGAATTACTCATAACGTAAAGCCTCAGCGGGTTCGGTGGCGGCAGCGCGCCAGGAAGGATAAAGCGTGGACAACAGCGCGACGGCCATCGCCGAGAGCGCAATACCGATGACCTGCCACGGTTCGATAACGACTGGCAGCGCAGCGCCATCAAGGAACGCGCCAATCACCGGCATCAGATTATTCAACTGGCTGGCAAGGAGCGCGCCCAGCAGCGCGCCAAACAGCGCGCCGATAACGCCCGCGCTTGCCCCCTGTACCATAAACACCGCCATGATCTGACGGCGCGTCAGGCCCTGGGTTTGCAGGATAGCCACTTCGCCCTGCTTCTCCATCACCATCAGCCCGAGCGACGTAATGATGTTAAACGCGGCGACGGCGACAATCAGGCTCAGCAGCAGGCCCATCATGTTTTTCTCCATGCGCACGGCCTGGAACAGCTCGCCTTTACGCTCGCGCCAGTCCTGCCACTGCGTGCCGGGCGGTAACGTCTGCTGGCTCAGCGTATCCACTTTCAGCGGCTCATTCAGCCACAGTCGCCAACCGGTGATATTTCCTGCCGGGTAGCGCATCAGGCGTGAAGCGTCCTGGATGTTGACCAGCATCTGGTAGCCATCCACTTCGCTGTTGGCGGCGAAAGTACCGATAACGGTAAAGAGACGCTGGCTCGGCAGGCGGCCCATCGGCGTGAACTGACTGGCGGACGGCACCATCAGGCGCAACTGGTCGCCGCGTTTCACGCCAAGCTGGCCCGCGAGCTGCTCACCGAGAATAATGTTGTATTTCCCGGCCGCCAGGGCCTGCTGGTTGACGTTGACCAGATACGGCGTCAGCGGGTCGCGCTGCGCCGGGTCAATCCCCAGCATCACACCGACCGCCACGCTGCGGGCGCTTTGCAGCACCACATCGCCGGTGGTCAGCGGCGCGATACGGTTAACGCCCTGCAAGTGGAGGCTGTCGGCAGGCAGTTGCTGCGGGTTGACAGAGCCTTTGGATGAACTGATAAGCGCCTGCGGCATCAGCCCGAGAATGTTGTTTTGCAGCTCACGCTCGAACCCATTCATCACCGAGAGCACGGTCACCAGCGCCAGCACGCCGAGCGTGATGCCGATAGTGGAGAGCCAGGAGACGAAACGGCCGAAGCGGTCTGCTGCACGCCCGCGCATATAGCGCAGGCCGATAAATAACGCGACAGGTTGATACATGAAATCCGTCTTGTACGGTTGCTAATGCAAAGTGATCAACGATAATAAAGCCCAGATCTGATTTATGGAACCACTAACCCACTCTGTCGCCGGGTTTTTATCCCGGACAAGCGGCACAACCGGAGCACGCTTCGCCTTCTATGCCTGAACAATATCGTTACTCTCTGCCCGTCAAAGCGGGCGATCAGCGTCAACTGGGTGAACTGACCGGCGCGGCCTGCGCCGTTGAGGTGGCGGAAATGGCGGAACGCCATGCCGGCCCGCTGGTGCTTATCGCGCCGGATATGCAAACCGCCCTGCGTCTGCACGATGAAATTCAACAATTTACCGAAAGCCTGGTGATGAACCTGGCTGACTGGGAGACGCTGCCGTATGACAGCTTCTCGCCGCATCAGGAGATTATCTCCTCGCGCCTGTCGACGCTCTATCAGCTGCCTGGCATGCAGCGCGGCGTGCTTATCCTGCCGGTGAATACGCTGATGCAGCGCGTCTGTCCGCACAGCTTCCTGCACGGTCACGCGCTGGTGATGCAAAAAGGCCAGCAGCTCTCGCGCGACACCCTGCGCGCGCAGCTGGACCAGGCGGGCTATCGCCATGTGGATCAGGTGATGGCGCATGGCGAATATGCCACCCGCGGCGCGCTGCTCGATCTCTACCCGATGGGCAGCGAACAACCCTACCGCATCGACTTTTTCGACGACGAAATCGACAGCCTGCGGCTGTTTGACGTCGATACCCAGCGCACGCTGGAAGAGGTTGAGGCGATTAACCTGCTGCCGGCGCACGAATTCCCGACCGACAAAGCGGCCATTGAGCTGTTCCGCAGCCAGTGGCGCGACCGTTTCGAGGTCAAGCGTGACCCGGAGCATATCTACCAGCAGGTGAGCAAAGGCACCCTGCCCGCGGGTATTGAATACTGGCAGCCGCTGTTCTTTAGCGAGCCGCTGCCGCCGCTGTTCAGCTATTTCCCGAAGAACACCCTGGTGGTGAGCACGGGCGATCTGGAAGCGAGCGCCGACCGCTTCTGGGCCGATGCCGTGGCGCGCTTTGAGAACCGCGGCGTCGACCCAATGCGTCCGCTGTTGCCGCCGGAAGCGCTCTGGCTGCGCACCGATGAACTTCATGCGCAGTTAAAAGCCTGGCCGCGCGTGCAGCTGAAAACCGAGGCGCTGGCTGACAAAGCCGCCAATACCAATCTGGGCTACCAGCCGCTGCCGGATATCGCCGTGCAGGCGCAGCAGAAATCGCCGCTCGACAGTCTGCGCCGTTTTCTGGAGTCGTTCACCGGCCCGGTGATTTTCTCGGTGGAAAGTGAAGGCCGCCGCGAGGCGCTTTCGGAACTCCTTTCGCGCATTAAAGTTATGCCGAAACGCCTTCTGCGGCTTGAAGACGCACAGGCGGGTGAGCGCTATCTGAGCATCGGCGCGTCCGAGCGCGGATTTATCGATACCCTGCGCCAGCGCGCGTTTATTTGCGAGAGCGATCTGCTTGGCGAGCGCGTCACGCGCCGTCGCCAGGAGAGCCGCCGCACCATCAACCCGGATACGCTCATCCGCAACCTGGCGGAGCTGCGCCCCGGCCAGCCGGTGGTGCATCTGGAGCATGGCGTGGGCCGCTACGCGGGGCTGACGACGCTTGAAGCGGGCGGCATCACGGCGGAATACCTGATGCTCACCTATGCCAACGATGCGAAGCTCTATGTGCCAGTGTCGTCGCTGCATCTCATCAGCCGCTACGCAGGCGGTGCCGAAGAGAACGCGCCGCTGCACAAGCTTGGCGGCGACGCGTGGTCGAAAGCGCGCCAGAAAGCGGCGGAAAAAGTGCGCGATGTGGCGGCGGAGCTGCTGGATATCTACGCCCAGCGCGCCGCGAAATCCGGTTTCGCCTTTAAGCATGACAAAGAGCAGTATCAGCTCTTCTGCGAAGGGTTCCCGTTTGAGACTACGCCCGATCAGGCGCAGGCGATTAACGCGGTGCTGAGCGACATGTGCCAGCCGCTGGCGATGGATCGTCTGGTGTGCGGCGACGTGGGCTTCGGTAAAACCGAAGTGGCTATGCGCGCGGCGTTCCTGGCGGTCGAGAACAATAAACAGGTGGCGGTGCTGGTGCCGACCACGCTTCTGGCGCAGCAGCATTACGACAACTTCCGCGATCGCTTCGCCAACTGGCCGGTGCGCATTGAGTTACTGTCGCGCTTTCGCAGCGCCAAAGAGCAGGCGCAGGTGCTGGAACAGGCCGCTGAAGGCAAAGTCGATATTCTTATCGGCACTCACAAGCTGTTGCAGAGCGACGTCAAAATGAAAGATCTCGGTCTTTTGATCGTCGATGAAGAACACCGCTTCGGGGTGCGTCACAAAGAGCGTATTAAAGCGATGCGCGCCGATGTGGATATTCTGACGCTCACCGCGACGCCTATTCCGCGCACGCTGAACATGGCGATGAGCGGCATGCGTGACCTGTCGATTATCGCCACGCCGCCCGCGCGTCGTCTGGCGGTGAAAACCTTCGTGCGCGAGTATGACAATCTGGTCGTGCGCGAGGCCATCCTGCGTGAAGTGCTGCGCGGCGGTCAGGTCTATTACCTCTACAATGATGTCGAGAATATCCAGAAGGTCGCCGAGCGGCTGGCGAATCTGGTGCCGGAGGCGCGCATCGCCATCGGTCACGGCCAGATGCGCGAGCGCGAGCTTGAGCGGGTGATGAACGATTTCCATCATCAGCGCTTTAACGTGCTGGTGTGTACCACGATCATTGAAACCGGTATCGATATTCCGACCGCCAATACCATTATCATCGAGCGCGCCGATCATTTTGGTCTCGCCCAGCTGCACCAGCTGCGCGGCCGCGTCGGGCGATCGCATCATCAGGCGTATGCGTGGCTGCTGACGCCGCCGCCGAAGGCGATGACCACCGACGCGCAAAAGCGTCTTGAGGCGATCGCGTCGCTGGAAGATCTCGGCGCGGGCTTTGCGCTCGCGACGCACGATCTGGAGATTCGCGGCGCGGGCGAGCTGCTGGGCGAAGATCAGAGCGGCCAGATGGAAACCATCGGCTTCTCCCTCTATATGGAGCTTCTGGAAAACGCGGTGGACGCGCTGAAAGCCGGGCGCGAGCCGTCGCTTGAAGATCTCACCAGTCAGCAGACGGAAGTGGAACTGCGGATGCCATCGCTACTGCCGGAGGCGTTTATCCCGGATGTGAACACGCGCCTGTCGTTCTATAAGCGCATCGCCAGCGCCAAAAAAGAGCAGGAGCTTGAAGAGATCAAAGTGGAGCTTATCGACCGCTTTGGCCTGCTGCCGGACCCGGCACGCAATCTGCTGGATATCGCGGCCCTGCGCCAGCAGGCGCAGAAGCTTGGCGTGCGTAAAATTGAGGCTAACGAGAAAGGCGGCACCATTGAGTTTGCCGAGAAAAATCATGTCGATCCGGGCTGGCTTATCGGCCTGCTGCAAAAAGAGCCACAGCATTACCGCCTTGACGGGCCGACGCGCCTGAAATTTTTCCGCGAGCTGGAAGAGCGGAAAACCCGAATGGAATGGGTGCGTCAGTTTATGGCGCAACTCGCCGAACACTCGCTGCCTTAAATCCTTCACGCACCCGCGCGGGGCGTAACTTTACAATCCTTTGCAATCGTCCAGGGTTTCCCTGGACGAAGCCCCGCCATACTTCTCTCTTTATCTATGTATTACAAAAACTTCTCCGCCTTTGGGATCTGTAAATGAAAAGAGAACACGCGCGTTTTTCTCGCTGGCTGTCATGGCTGGCGCTTGTCGCTGGCATGACGTTTGGCGCAAGCCAGGCGCTGGCGAATACTTACCCTCTCCCCGCACCAGGCAGCCGGTTGATTGGCGAAACCCTCTACCACACGGTGGCGGACGACGGCGGCTCGCTGGAGGCGATCGCCAAACGCTATAACGTCGGGTTTCTGGCGCTGTTGCAGGCAAATCCAGGCGTTGATCCGTATGTGCCGCGCGCAGGTAGCGTGCTGACCATCCCGCGCCAGATGCTGCTGCCGGATGCGCCGCGTGAGGGCATTCTGATCAATCTTGCCGAGCTGCGGCTCTACTATTTTGCGCCGGGCGAGAACACAGTGACCGTCTACCCGATTGGCATCGGCCAGCTTGACGGCGACACGCTCACGCCAACCATGCAGACCACGGTATCGCAAAAGCGCGCCAACCCGACCTGGACGCCGACGGCCAATATTCGCGCACGTTATAAAGCACAAGGGATCGATTTACCGGCTGTGATGCCTGCCGGGCCGGACAACCCGATGGGCCACCACGCCATACGCCTTGCAGCTTACGGCGGCGTCTATCTGCTGCACGGCACGAATGCGGATTTCGGTATCGGAATGCGCGTCAGCTCGGGCTGTATCCGTCTGCGCGATGACGACATCAAACACCTGTTCAGCGCAGTGCCGGTCGGCACGCGCGTCAATATCATCAACGCGCCAGTGAAAGCGTCTGTCGAGCCGGACGGGCGTCGGTTTGTTGAAGTCCATCAGCCGCTCTCAAAGCGCATTGAGGATGACCCGAAAACGCTGCCGATAACTCTTAACGCGACGCTCAAAACTTTTGAAGCCGCAGAGCAAACCGACCGCGAGGTGATGGAACACGCCCTGCGCCTGCGCTCCGGCATACCGGTTAACGTCACTGCTCACCCGCCAGCGCCTGCCAGCGACGCCATCTGAAACAAAAAAGGCCCTGTCCGGAGACAGGGCCTTTTAACAGGTGATCTTGATGGCTTATTTATAGATGACGGCGGTGCCGTGCAGATTATTCGGGCCGTTAACAGAGGTGATACGGAACGATTTTGCGCCCATATCGTCAGCTTTCTGCGCAAGCTCGGCTTCCAGCGACGACAGATTAGTCCCTGCGGTCGCAGAGATGGTGCCCGCTTTTTGTTGACCTGCCGGGGTGGACTGCACCTCAACGGCAGCGAAGCTTGCAAACGACAACGAACTCAGTACAGCGGCGGCGAACAGTGCTTTAACGGTTTTCATGTGGGTACCCTTTCTTTTGTAATGCGGATTTAGTTACGTGGTCGTTAATATTTATTTAATTAACGATCGATAGATAAATGATAGTTGTGATCTACATCACGTGTCAATATAATTTTTAACGATCGTTATTTTAATCACTTAAACGCCTGTCACGTCGCCTGTGGCGCACCTGCAGCGCGGTTTTGCTGGTACTGCGGGGGCAAAAAGGGGTATTTTGGGGGCAGGTTTACATAAAGAGGTTAAACGGCACTATGACTACAGAAGCCCACAGTGGCGCTAAAAAAAGCCGTGGCCGACCAAAAGTGTTCGACAGGGAAGCGGCGCTTGATAAGGCCATGGCACTATTCTGGCAACACGGATACGAAGCGACGTCACTTGCGCACCTGGTCGAAGCGACTGGCGCCAAGGCACCCACGCTGTATGCGGAGTTCACCAATAAAGAGGGCTTGTTCCGGGCTGTGCTCGATCGCTATATCGCGCGTTTCGCACAGCAGCAGGAAACCCTGCTGTTTCACGCCGAAAAACGCGTCGACGAAGCGCTGCACGATTATCTGTGCGCGGTGGCACGCTGCTTCGCCAGCAAAGAGACGCCCGCTGGCTGTTTTATGGTCACCACCTCCGCTGCGCTGGCCGCCTCGTCAGAGGAGATCGCCGCCACGCTGAAAGCGCGTAATACGCAACGTGAGGCCATTTTGCTGCGGTTCTTCAGTGAACGTCAGGCGCAAAAGGAAATCCCGGAAAACTGCAATTTGCCTGCGCTGGTGCGCTTTATCAGTTGCCTGGTCCACGGCATGTCTGTCAGTGCCCGTGAAGGCGCGACGCAGGAAGAATTAATTGAGATTGTGAATATGACTATGCGGTTGTGGCCGCATCTGCTGTAAAGCAATTCTCTCCCTTCGTGAGCGGTACCCGCCGCTCACCCTTCACATATAACCGCAATGAATACCATATTCCTTCTGGATCTCTTTTTCTGACGATCATTAATAGGTAAAAACTGGCAAATATATCCTCCAGAATAGCTACTCTTTTACCGTTAAAGAAATGATTATTCGTGTGCTAATTAATTAGCACCACCAATTATTAGAACAGGAGCGATTTACGTCATGAAGACGGGGCCGTGCAGGGACGAGGACGTTTTTCCACACAGTATCCGTGGTGTATCGAGTTTCACAGATGGACGACACGAGACGCGTTTTGGCTATACACCTACAGAAGGAAGATGAACATGGCTTTGCTATTACCATTATTTAAGGTGTTAATAGTAATAACATTGTTATTTGGCCTTTGGTTGTTCTGCGGTGGTTCTATTCTTTTTGCGTTTCTCTCAGTGCTGATCACTGGTTTTATCTTATTCAGACAACACAATGCTATGTAATGGTTTTTCGACGCTCATGCCTGCATTTTGTCAGGCATGAGCGTTTTCCTGTCAGGTTTTCTGGTTGTTATTCACCTGCAAAAAAGCAAAAAAAAGCCCCTCCGCCTGAGTGCAAGAGGGGCAATAATGATGTGAAGCTATTTTATTTTCAGGTTTTCTGATTCAGAACCAGCTGTCCGTTGCTGTCCAGCGGGATACGGCTACCCGGGTCGTTATCCATACGGATTTTGCCCTGCTCTTCCCCGATGCGGTATGTCACATCGTAACCCAGCATTTTCTCTGATTTGTCATACACCGTTTTGCAGCGCTGCTGCGTTGTGGTGTAGGTATCGCCTTCCTGCAGGTGGCCCTGGATCTGGTTACCCGCATAACCACCGCCGAGCGCCCCCACGACCGTCGCGACGTCTCTGCCGCGTCCGCCGCCAAACTGATGGCCGATAACGCCGCCTGCGACCGCACCCAGTACCGAGCCGGTCAGGCGATTTTCATCCTGAACCGGACGGCGATGCGTGACAGTGACGTTACGGCACTCCTGACGCGGCGTTTTCACCGTCTCTTTGATAGGGGTGGCAGAAACCACCTGGGCATATTTTGGCGAAGTGCTGAAAACATTCATACTGGCCACCGCCGCTACGCCCAGCGCAGCTGCTACCCCGATACCAATACCCGCTAACATTGATTTATTCACAGGAATTCCTCCCGGCTGTGCAATTAGTAACAATTTTGCAATTAAGGCCACAGAGTGGATATCGGAAAACGACTCAAAAAACAGGATAACGTGGGGTGGATCAGCGGATTGAGAGTTGTCTGAGGGGAAATATGACGGAAACAAAATGACATCCGCCCCTGTATGACAGAGGCGGAGGCTGAACTTAGTGCAGCTTGAGACGCGGTCGGATCACGCGGTTAATGCTGCCTACCAGCATCATCAGCCCGGTTTTAAAGTAACCGTGCAGCGCAATCTGGTGCATGCGGTACAGCGAGATGTAGACAAAGCGCGCGATGCGCCCTTCGATCATCATCGAGCCACGCATCAGGTTACCCATCAGGCTGCCGACGGTCGAGAATTTCGACAGTGACACCAGCGAGCCTTTGTCTTTGTAGACATACGGCTTAAGCGGCTTGCCTTTGATCTGCGCCAGGATGTTATCCAGCGCGCAGGAAGCCATCTGGTGCGCGGCCTGGGCGCGCGGCGGGACGAAACCGCCTTCCGGGCGCGGGCAGGAGGCGCAATCGCCAATGGCGAAGATATCCGGGTCGCGCGTGGTTTGCAGCGTCTGCTCGACTACCAGCTGATTGATACGGTTGGTTTCCAGGCCGCCAATCTCTTTCATGAAATCCGGCGCTTTGATGCCCGCCGCCCAGACCATCAGGTCAGCCTGAATAAATTCGCCGTCTTTGGTGTTAAGCCCATCTTCCTGCGCGCTGGTCACCATGGTATTGGTGAGCACGCGCACGCCGAGTTTGGTCAGCTCATTATGCGCCGCACTGGAGATGCGCGGCGGCAGCGCAGGCAGAATACGTTCGCCCGCTTCCACCAGCGTCACGTTCAGCGCTTCGTTGGTCAGCCCTTTGTAACCGTAGCTGTGCAGCTGTTTCACCGCGTTATGCAGCTCAGCGGAAAGCTCAACGCCCGTCGCGCCGCCACCGACAATCGCGATGTTGACTTTGCCGTTAGCGCCCAGGTTAGCGGAATATTTCAGGAACAGGTTGAGCATTTCCTGATGGAAACGGCGCGCCTGATGCGGGTTGTCGAGGAAGATGCAGTGATCTTTCACGCCCGGCGTGTTGAAGTCGTTAGAAGTACTGCCGAGCGCCATGACCAGCGTGTCATACGGCACTTTACGCTCGGCCACCAGCAGCTCGCCTTTTTCATCACGCAGTTCAGCAAGCGTAATGGTTTTGGCTTCGCGGTTGATATCCACCACCGAACCGAGCTGGAACTGGAAACCGTGGTTGCGCGCGTGCGCCAGATAGCTCAGCGCGTCGACGCCTTCATCCAGCGAACCGGTTGCCACTTCATGCAGCAGCGGCTTCCACAGGTGACTATGGTTGCGATCCACCAGCGTGACTTTCGCTTTTTTGCCACGGCCCAGTTTGTGACCGAGCTGCGTTGCGAGCTCCAGTCCGCCGGCGCCGCCGCCCACGATAACGATCTTTCTTAATGGCGTAGTCAACGTGACCCCCTTAAAGTGTTTAACTAATTGTTAATTCAAAGTTATTAAAAATAGCTTTTAATTAACAATAGTTTAGCAACCCGGCTCACAACAGATATGAGCATAACATGAACGGTGCATTGGTCATACCAAATTTGATGTGCATCAATTTTTATGCATTAAAGTTAAACAAAAACGGGCCAGCGTTTGGCTGACCCGTTTGTTCGGTAATGCAAAATGTCGGCGTGACGTCGGGATTACCCCAACGCTTTAAACGCCTTAATACGCTGAAGGTGAGGCGAGATATTTTTGAATTTATGCGTCTGCTCTTCATCCCAGACGATTTCATAATACTGATGCAGCAGCTCGGCGGAGCGCTGGCTGTCGAGCGCTTCATCCTCGCGCGAGAGAATCACAAGGCAGCGATCGCGGTTTTTCTCACGGAAGTTCTCAACGCATTTAGTGGCGATATCGAGATACTCCTCCGGCCGGTCGATTTTCCCTTCCATGTTTTCATACGGAAACAGGTTCGGGTTGAAAATCACCTGCCGGATGTCGCACAAAAAGCCGATGCGCTCAGCCCAGAATCCGCCGAGCCCCACACCGCAGATGAGCGGGCGGTCATCGACATTCAGTTGCAGCATTTTGTCCACTTCACGCAGCAGATGCTGCATGTCATGTTTCGGGTGACGCGTGCTGTAGCTGATAAGCCGCACATCCGGATCGATAAACTGCAGTTGCAGCACTTTCTCATGGTTACCCGGACTGTTTGAATCGAAACCGTGTAAGTAGATTATCATCGCATTCTCATCCCAGCGTAGCAGCTTCAGGGCAGCGTTATTGCCCCGCCTTGTGCGTCTGCCAGCGCTCATGCAGCGCGGTAAGCTCCCCGCTTACCTGCTTCCAGCGCGCCGACGCCATCAGTTCCTGACGCGTAATTACACCTTTATGATACAAACGTGTAACACGCTCTGCTTTGATCGGTGACAGGTTATCAAGAACGCTTACGGCACCCTTACGATTATTACAGACAAGGATCATATCGCAACCGGCATCCAGCGCCGCCTGGCCGCGCTCCGCATAGCTTCCGAGGATTGCCGCGCCTTCCATCGACAGATCGTCTGAGAAAATCACGCCATCAAAACCGAGCTCCTTGCGCAGCACCTGCTTGAGCCAGTAAGGCGAACCGCTCGCCGGCAGTGGATCGACGTCGCTATAGACGACGTGCGCCGGCATTACCGCATCAAGCATGTTGTAACTAATCAGCTCGCGAAACGGCAGCATGTCGTGGCGGCGAATTTCCGCGGCCGGACGCGGGTCGCGCGGCGTCTCTTTATGGGAATCGGCGCTGACGGCACCGTGGCCGGGGAAGTGTTTGCCCGTCGCTTTCATTCCCGCGCTCTGCATGCCGGTAATGAAACGCTTCGCCATCGCCAGCACGTTTTCAGGCTCTTCGTGGAAGGAACGCTCGCCAATCGCGGCGCTGAGATGCCCGACATCCAGCACCGGCGCAAAGCTGATATCGATATCCATCGCGATCATTTCACACGCCATCAGCCAGCCAGCTTCTTCCGCCAGTTTGCCGCCGGCGTCCATTCCCAGCAGCGCGGCGAAACTTTGTGCCGCCGGCAGACGAGTAAAGCCCTCGCGAAAACGCTGTACGCGTCCGCCCTCCTGGTCTACGGCAATCACCAGATGATTGCGGGCGCTTGCGCGGATCTGGCGGACCAGTTCACGCAGTTGCTCTGGATCGTGATAGTTGCGGGTAAAGAGGATAAGCCCTCCCACCAGCGGATGCGCGAGGATTTCACGCTCTTCGGCATCAAGCTCATAACCTTCCACATCCAGCATGACCGGACCCATGTTTTTCTCCCTTCGTGTTAACGCGTTTGCAGCTGGCGCCAGGCCTCGTCTGCAAGTGTGATAAATGTGCGGTCGCCGGTTTCCTGATAGCGGCGCTCGTACCAGCCCGCCATCAGCAACCCGCTCCACGGCATCCAGCGCGCCACCTGACGGCGCAGTTGCGTCTCGTCGATAGCCGCGCGATGCGCATAATCGGTAATGAGCGCCTGCCGCGTCTCGTCATCGAGCCAGACGCACGCGAGCTCCAGCGCCACGTCGCCGTCCCCGGCGTATTCCCAGTCAATAAGCATGAGTCTGTTTGACTGCCAGACCAGATTTCCGGGATGCACGTCCATATGCAGCGGCGCGAGGCGCAGCGGACGGGGCTCGCCCGTGCGACGTAACCGGTGCAACAGTCGCAGCCAGAAGCGCGTGCGGCGCGACGGCGCGCTTTGCTGCCAGTCGCGCCGTAGAAGCGGCAGCAGCTCAATGCGCCAGCCAAAACGCGGCTGCTGGTGCAGATGATACAGCAGCGCACCCAGTTGCGGCACCGGCGGCAGAACATCCCGGATCTCACCGGGTAAAAACGTGACCGCCAGCCAGCCGTTAACGCAACAGCGCGGACGCGGCGCGAGCGTTGCCGGCAGCCGTTTCAGCGCGCGGTACTGACGCGGGCTACGGGCACGGCTTTGGCGTAGATCCCGGCGCGCCACCAGCGTTTCATCATCAACGACCACCTGCCAGGCACCGTCGCTGAGACCGGGTAGCGCGCAAACGACACCGGCGGCCGAAGCCGCCGGGAAACTCTGCGCTAAGAACCCTTCCAGGTTCAGATTATTGGGTTTGCTGAACGGCACCTTTACCTGACCAGATAATTTCGCCGGTCTGTACCAGCATTAGCTGCATTTGCAGCGTAGGCGCATTCACATTACCGCTGGCGTTGGCATACAGCACATACTGCGCGCCCACGTTGCGGGCGATACCGATGGCTTTGCTGCGTGAACCCAGGCTGTCCTGCGGCGAAAGCCCCAGTTGCTGTTTCGCCATGGAGAGCTGCTGTGCGGAGACCAGCGTGAATTTACCGTTATTCGCCAGCGCGCCGCGCAGGGCTTCGGTGGCCGGGCCGGTTTGCAGCGAACCGTTGGTGCGGTTGTTTACGCTATCGACCAGCAGCACGCTGCCTGCGTTCACCCCGTCAGCCTGCAACATTTTGCCGACCATCGGTGCCATCGCGCTGTTCCAGTCATAGGTACGCGCTTTTGGCTCAGGCGTCGCGTTTTCAGGCTGATGTTCAATCGGGCCAGGCTGCGCCGGAATCGACGGCACGGACGGCACGGTCGGTACCGGCTGCGTCGGCTGTGGCACCGGCTGCGTGTGTTGCTGCGTGCCTGGCTGCGCTTCTTCGACCGGTGCCGGTTTTTGCTCGCCGGGTAAAATACAGCCCGACAGCGCCAGGGCGACGGTCGCCAGCAGCGCATAGCGATACATTCTGTTCAACATTTCCCCCTTCATAGATAGAGATAAAGACGGGCTTTCCGTGCCGCCAGAGAGTCAGTCTGACTGGTCACCGTTACGCGTCCCTGGGCCGGGATAACGACTGTCTGCGGGACTTCCAGCGGCTGGCCTTCCAGCCCACGGGCGTCATACCAGTAAAAGCGGTAGTGCACGGTAACGGGCGCGTCTTTGTTATTGTAAATGGTCGCGGCGGCGACAGGCTTGCCGTTTTGCAAAGAAAAGTCTGGTTTTTCAGCGGTGATGCCCGCTGCCAGCACGCTGGATTCCATGACAACGGCCTGCTCATCGCCAACGGGAATGGTCGGCGTGGAACGGCACCCCGCCATCAGCAGAGCGGCCAGCAACCAGCCTGTGCGTACACGTGCCATCTCAGAGGCCTTTATGCGCAAGCATTGGCCCCAGCGCACGGCCGCCGACCAGATGCATATGGATGTGGTAGACCTCCTGCCCGCCATGACGATTGCAGTTCATGATAAGGCGATAGCCATCTTCGGCGATGCCTTCCTGCTGTGCGATTTTCGCCGCGACAGTAAAAAGACGCCCCAGCGCCTGTTCGTGTTCCGCCGTGACGTCATTGACCGTCGGCACCAGCACATTCGGGACGATTAAAATATGGGTCGGGGCCTGGGGAGAAATATCGCGAAACGCGGTGACAAGCTCATCCTGATAGACGATGTCGGCGGGGATCTCGCGACGAATAATTTTGCTGAAAATGGTTTCTTCGGCCATGGTTTTTTTCCTTCTTGGATAAACGTTAAGAGTATGAGCGAGATAATCGCATCCTTTCAACCTTTGCCCCGGTTTTTCTTTATAAAGCGGATATTTATAGCGCGCTACACGCGACTCCAGATGCCGCTGCGCCTGACAGTTATTCCGCCCTGCTTATGCATGAGTTTGTAACGCCTCTTACATTTGTTTACAGCGCAAAGACAAATGATTATATTTCTCATTCTTATTGACAGTGGAACGTTGTTTTAGTCTGCGAACATTTTCCATCAGGACGGGAAGCCTGGGGAGAGCGTCGTATGACAACAGCCTGATGCACAGCATCATTTTCTTATTTTAAGGGCAACACATGGCTAAGCATGCACTCCGTCAGGGCGTCGTTCCGGCGTCTTCCCTTCCCTCTTTGCTCGCGCTCAGTATCGCCAGCGCGCTGGCGGTGCCCGCGGTTTACGCAGCGCCTGCCGCCAGCGACACGATAGTGGTCGATGCCGCCGCCGATAGCGGCACGCCTGACGAATCACAGGATTACAGCGTCAAAACCACCACGTCCGGTACCAAAATGCTGCTGGTGCCGCGTGATATTCCGCAGTCGGTCAGCGTCATTAGCCAGCAGCGCATGCAGGATCAGCAGTTAACGACTATTGAGGATGTGCTGGAAAACACCACAGGTGTGACTGCCTCGCGCATCGACACCAGTCGTACCAACTTTTTCGCGCGCGGTTTTTACATCAGCAATTTCGCCTATGAAGATATGCCGACGTTTCTTGATAACCGCTGGAACTTTGGCGACACCGCGGGCGACACGGCGATTTACGACAAAATCGAGATCGTGCGCGGCGCGGCCGGGCTGATGAGCGGCACCGGCAACCCGTCGGCGTATGTGAATATGGTGCGTAAACACGCCGACAGCCAGACGTTTAAAGGCAACGTCTCTGCCACTTATGGCAACTGGGACAAACAACGCTACGTGATGGATGTGCAGTCGCCGCTGGTGGAATCCGGTAAAGTTCGCGGGCGCGTGGTCGCCGGTTATCAGGATAACGACAGCTTCGTTGAGCGTAACCATTACCGCAAAAAATTCATTTATGGCGTCGTGGATGCCGACATCACCGAGTCAACGCTGCTGTCACTCGGCTATGACTATCAGAAAAGCGAAGAAGACAGCCCGACCTGGGGCGGCTTCCCTTCGCTTTACAGCGACGGCAGCCGGACGCATTTCCGCCGCGGTTTTAATACCGCCGCCGACTGGGCCTACTCCGATCTCGATTCCACCAAAATTTTCGCCAACCTGACGCAGCGCTTTAATAACGGCTGGGAGGCGAAAGTGAACGCGATGCACGCCGAAACCAATTTCGACAACCGCATGATGTATATCGACGGTTTCCCGGATAAAACCACCGGTCGCTACAACGCCGCGCTCTGGCAGGGCGCGTGGGGCGGCTGGAACGTGGGCGAGCGTAAGCAGGATTCGGTTGACGCCTTCGTGCGCGGCGGCTACGAGCTGGCGGGACGTCAGCATGAAATGATGTTTGGCGGCAGCTACAGCCGCCAGCGCAACAATTATGATAATTCATATCCGGTGAATGATAATTCCGGACTGATGGATGTCGGAAATATTCACGATTATGACGGCAACACGGTGGCGAACCCGACGTGGTCCAGCTTTGCGCTTTACCAGCGCGACGTGATTCGTCAGAAATCCATTTACGCCGCCACGCGCCTCTCGCTTGCCGATCCGCTGCATCTGATTCTGGGCGCGCGCTACACCGAGTGGAACGCAAAATACAATCTGGAGCGCAAGCCGGATGAAATTCGTCGTAGCAAAGCGGATGACGTGACGCCTTACGCAGGCCTGATTTACGATATCGACGATACGTGGTCGGCGTATGCCAGCTATACCTCTATCTTCCAGCCGAGCGGTCAGCGCGATGTGAACAGCGAGTTCCTCGATCCGACCACCGGTAAAGCCTATGAAGCCGGGCTCAAAGCCGACTGGTTTAACACCCGCCTGACGGCCTCGCTCGCGGTGTTCCGTATCGAGCAGGATAACGTGGCGTTGAACACCGGTGTGATCATCCCTGGCTCCGGCGGGCAGACGGCGTATAAATCCGTCGATGGCACCGTCAGTAAAGGGGTTGAGCTTGAGCTGAACGGCGCGCTGACCGATAACTGGCAGCTGACCTTCGGTGCGAGCCGCTATGTGGCCGAAGCGGGCGATGGCGTGGCCGTCAACCCGGACCAGCCGCGCACCACCATGAAATTGTTTACCCGTTATCAGTTGCCGACGCTGCCCGCATTGACCGTTGGCGGCGGCGCGCGCTGGCAGACCAAAACCTGGCAGGATATCGCAGGGCCGAATGGCGACACGCGCATTTCCCAGAACGGCTATACCGTGGTGGATCTGTTCACGCGCTACCAGGCGACCAAAAATCTTGCGGTACAGGCGAACCTGAACAACGTCTTCGATAAAGTGTATTACGATTATCTGGGCACGTATGGCGTCTACGGCGCGCCGCGCAACTTCTCCGTGACGGCGAGCTACAGCTTCTGACATTTATTACTACAAACAAAAGGGAGCCTGATGGCTCCCTTTTTGTTATACGCTGAACAAGATAACGTCTGCTGACGCCGGGCTTATCGATGCGCCCTCTCTTTGCTCTCTTCTTGTGCAATAACGACAGACGTAAAAAAGGGAGGCTTGCGCCTCCCTCTTTTTATCTCCCCGTCAGCCAGGATTAGCTGTTACGGATGTACTCATCCATTTCGGTTTTCAGGTTATCGGACTTGGTACCGAAAATCGCCTGAACGCCGGAGCCTGCGACAACCACGCCCGCAGCACCCAGTTTCTTCAGGCCAGCCTGATCCACTTTCGCCACATCCGCCACGCTTACGCGCAGACGAGTGATACAGGCGTCAAGGTTAGTGATGTTCTCTTTACCACCAAACGCGGCCACCAGAGCAGGCGCCATTTCGCTGGTGCCAGCGGCTTTGGCGTCTTCGGTCGCGTCTTCACGGCCCGGGGTTTTCAGATCCAGCGCTTTGATAAGCACACGGAAGATGGTGTAGTAAACCACCGCGTAACCCGCGCCCACAATCGGGAACAGCCACAGTTTGCTGCTGTTACCGGACAGAACGATGAAGTCGATCAGGCCGTGGGAGAAGGACGTACCGTCACGCATACCCAGAAGGATACAGATCGGGAAAGCCAGACCTGCCAGAATCGCGTGGATAACGTACAGGATCGGTGCCACGAACATGAAGGAGAACTCGATCGGCTCGGTAATACCGGTCAGGAACGAGGTCAGCGCCGCGGAGATCATGATACCGCCAACTTTAGCGCGGTTTTCCGGTTTAGCCGAATGCCAGATAGCGATGGCAGCAGCCGGCAGACCGTACATTTTGAACAGGAAGCCGCCAGAGAGTTTGCCCGCGGTCGGGTCGCCCGCCATGTAGCGCGGAATATCGCCGTGGAACACCTGACCTGCCGCGTTGGTGAATTCGCCGATCTGCATCTGGAAAGGTACGTTCCAGATATGGTGCAGACCAAACGGCACCAGGCAGCGCTCGATGAAGCCGTAAATACCAAACGCGACAACCGGGTTCTGGTAAGCCGCCCACTGAGAGAACGTCTGGATAGCGGAACCAATCGGCGGCCAAATGAAGGACAGGATAACGCCGGTGAAGATCGCCGCCAGACCAGAGATGATCGGCACGAAGCGTTTACCGGCGAAGAAGCCCAGATACTCAGGAAGCTTAATGCGGTAGAAACGGTTGAACATATAGGCTGCAATCGCACCCGAGATGATCCCGCCCAGCACACCGGTATCTGCCAGGTGTTTCGCCGCGATTTCGTCCGGTGGGAGATGCAGAACCAGTGGTGCAACGACTGCCATGGTTTTCACCATGATGCCGTAAGCCACCACAGCGGCCAGTGCAGAAACGCCGTCGTTATTGGTGAAGCCCAGCGCAACACCAATAGCGAAAATAAGCGGCATGTTGGCGAAAACCGATCCGCCCGCTTCCGCCATAACGTGGGAAACCACGGCTGGCAGCCAGCTGAAGTTTGCAGAACCGACGCCCAGCAGGATACCTGCGATAGGCAGTACGGAGACTGGCAGCATCAGCGATTTACCCACCTTCTGCAGGTTAGCAAATGCATTCTTAAACATAATTGAGAGTGCTCCTGAGTATTTGTGCTTTTTTTACGCGTTTCACGCATCAGCCCGGGGGAGAAACGGGCCATAAACAGGGCATCTGAGCGCCCTTTATTTATTACGCAGAGTAAAATAAATCACGCGATCTTTGTTTGACGGCTATCACGTTTCAAACAAGCCTTGGGCAAAAACTTGCGATTCTTTACATTAAGTGTTTCAGGATGTTTATAAATCGCCGTTCACCGCCCGAATTTCGGCGGTGAACTTTACTCGCTTTGCCCATTAATTACGAGCTTTAAAATAACTCAGATTTTCAGGCAGATTGCAGCGTGGCGAGGTCGATATGAAACAGCGTGGAGAAGTTGCGGGTAGTGGTTTCAGCAAGCGTTTCCAGGCTCACGCCCTTAAGCACCGCCATATATTCCGCCACATCGCGCACCATCGCTGGCTGATTCTCTTTACCGCGATGCGGAACCGGCGCCAGGTACGGCGAGTCGGTTTCCACCAGTATCCGGTCGAGCGGAACATAGCGCGCGGCCTCGCGGATCTGCTCCGCATTGCGGAAGGTCACAATGCCGGAAAAGGAGATGTAAAAACCCAGATCCAGAAGTTTACCCGCCGTCTCTTTGTCTTCCGTAAAACAGTGTAGTACGCCTGAACAGTCCGTCACTTTTTCTTCGCGCAGAATAGCGAGCGTATCCTCGCGGGCATCGCGCGTATGGACGATAACGGGCTTGTTCAACTCACGGCCAATGCGGATATGGTGGCGGAATGATTCCTGCTGGCGGGCTTTAGTTTCCGGCGTGTAGTAGTAATCAAGGCCCGTTTCGCCCATCGCAACCACGCGCGGATCGGCGGCCAGACGACGAAGCTCCTCCACATCGTACGCTTCGTCCTGATTGAGCGGATGCACGCCGCAGGAGTAAGCCACAGTGTCACGCTCGCCGATAAGCTCGCGCATCGTTTTATAGCCCGGCAGCGTCGTGGCCACCGCCAGTAAATATTTCACGTCACGCGCGGCGGCTTTCGCCAGCACGTCATCCACATCTTTATGCAGAGACTGATAATCCAGGCCATCAAGATGGCAGTGTGAGTCGACTAAAAACATAACGTCTCTCTCAGAGGTGATAAGAAGGAAGCACCGCGTCAGGGCGCATGTAGCGCTCCCAGGTGAGTAACAGTTCGGTCAGCAGCAATTCGCGATTGACGGCTGCGACATTGAGCAGCCTGTCGCGACAGCGAAACAGAGAATCGAGCATCGCCTGAATGACGGCAGGTGAAAACCGTTGCGCCAGTTGCGCCACCAGCACCGGGTAATCGGTATTGACCAGCGCGCTCTGCGCCCCGTGACGCCACTTCAGCGCGTCCATCAGAAACGCGGCCAGCCAGTGCAGACGAAATGGCGCCTGTTCATGGTTAAGCGCAGGCAACAGAGAGAGCCAGTCGCCGCTCGTCAGCGCCGCTGTCATTTTATCGCCAAGCGCCACGCGCTGCTGCCACTGCTCCGGCTGGAGCAGCTCAAGCGCGGCGGCGGGCGCACCGCCGGTAAGACGCAGCGCGGCGTTGATACGCGACGGCTCCGCCTGCGTCTCGCGCGCAAGCCAGGCCTCGGCATAGCGCGTGTCGGGTGGCGCGAGATGCCAGCTAAAACAGCGGCTGCGAAGCGTTGCGGGCAACTGCTCCGGCACGCGGCAGCCCAGCAAAAACCAGGTGTTTTCCGGCGGCTCTTCCAGCGTTTTCAAAAGCGCATTCGCCGCCGCTTCGGTCAGCTGCGCCGCCTCTTTGATCCACACCACTTTGGCACCGCCGAGCCGCGCGCGATCGTAGAGCTTTTCGCTGATGTCGCGGATAGCGTCGATGCCGAGCGTCGATTTGCCCTTCTCCGGCTCCGCCAGATAATAATCCGGGTGCGTGCCCGCCTGCATCAGCTGGCAGGCGCGGCACTCGCCGCAGCTTTTCTGGCCCTGCGGCTGCTGACACATGCGCCAGCGGCTCAGCGCGTAAATCAGCGCGTCGTCGCCCATGCCGGGCAGCGCGTGGATCAATACCGCATGGTGTCCCCTGCCGGCCTGCCAGTTGCCGACCAGATGTTCAAACGAGGGGCGCAGCCACGGATACCATTTCATTATTGCTGCTCCTGCACCCAGCGCGTCACCGTCGCACGAATATCGTGACTGACTGCCTCCAGTGGCTGGCAGGCGTCAATCGTGATGATGCGCGGATCGGCGGCGGCCAGTTCAAGATAGCGGGCGCGAGTGCGATTAAAGAAGTCGAGCGACTCTTGCTCGATACGATCGAGCTCACCGCGCGCGCGGGCGCGTTCAAGCCCGATGCGCGGATCGACATCCAGATAAAGCGTCAGATCGGGGGAGAAATCGCCGAGCACCGCCTGACGCAGTGTCGCCAGCAGCTCACGGTCGATACCGCGCCCGCCGCCCTGATAAGCCTGCGTTGAGAGGTCATGACGATCGCCGATAACCCATTCGCCACGCGCGAGCGCAGGCTTAATGACCGTTTCCACCAGTTGTACGCGCGCCGCGTAAAACAGCAGCACTTCCGCGTTATCGGTAATCACTTCATCGCCGACCGATTTAATATCCAGCACCAGGCTGCGTAGTTTTTCCGCCAGCACCGTGCCGCCCGGCTCGCGGGTAAACGTCATGTCAGTCACGCCAAGCGATTTCAGCGTCTCCACCACCAGATTGCGCGCTGTGGTTTTCCCCGCGCCCTCCAGGCCTTCAATAACAATATATTTACTGCTCATTTTTATCCTTAAGCGCCTTGAGATAATCCTGCACCGCACGATTATGGCTGGCGAGATTCGTGGTAAACGTGTGGCCACCCTTGCCGTCCGCCACGAAATAGAGATACGGCGTTTTCGCCGGATGCGCCGCCGCTTTCAGGGACGCCTCGCCCGGTATAGCGATAGGGCCTGGCGGCAAGCCGCTAATGACGTAGGTATTATACGGCGTCGGCGTTTCCAGATCTTTTCGCGACAATTTGCCGTTGTAGTCCTTGCCCATGCCGTAAATGACCGTCGGGTCGGTTTGCAGGCGCATGCCGATACGCAGGCGGTTGATAAAGACAGAGGCGACGCGATCGCGTTCAGCAGCCACCGCCGTCTCTTTCTCAATAATCGAGGCCATCGTCACCAGTTGGTTCGGATCCTGATACGGCAGTCCGTCCATACGCCCTTTCCAGACGTTATCGACCGCTTTTACCATTTTGTCGTGCGCGCGTTTCAGCAGTGTCACGTCAGACGTATTCGCCGTATAGAGCCAGGTATCTGGCCAGAACCAGCCTTCCACCCACTCCGGATGCTCAAACTTGAGCGCCTGCGCGACCGTCGCGTAGTCGTCATCTTTAAGCGTATGTTTGATATACGGCGCGTCGCGAAGCTGTTTCAGCCAGTCGCTCAGCTTCATCCCTTCGACGAAGCGGATCGGGAACTGCGCCTCTTTGCCGCTCGCCAGCAAACGCAGGGCGTCACGAACGGTCATTTGTGGCGTGAATCGATAAGTGCCCGCTTTAAAATGTGAAAGCTCCGGCTCCAGGCGCAACAGCCATTGAAACACGCGCGGGCGCGTGATGAGCTTTTCGTCGTAGAGCTGCTGACCAAGCGCCAGACGCCCGGTGCCGGGCTTCAGCGTGAAAATCGTTTCTGCCGTAATCGGCAGAGGGCTTTGCGCCAGCTGGCGCACTTTCCAGTAACCGACACCGGCCGCGATGGCAAGCACAAGAACCAGCAGTAGCGCGACGCGCAACATTTTCTTCATGGGAACCCGGTTATTCGCAGTGGGAAATGAGGTAGTGATAGAGTTCGCGCGAGGCATAAGCGTGGCCGTCAATACTGCGCACCGGCACCAGCGGCATCAGCGCGTTACAGATGAAGACTTCATCCGCCTCTTCAAGCGCACTGGCGGGCGCGTTAATTTCAGACAATCGCCAGACTGACTGATTCAGCAAACCAATAATATGACGCCGCATAAGGCCGTCAACGCCAGCCTGATCGAGACGGGGAGTGAACACCGCTTTTCCTTTACGCCAGAACAAATTAGCCGCACAGCATTCCGTAACCCACCCTTCGCTGTCAAGCACCAGCGCCTCATCGGCGGATGTCTGCTCAAGATGCGTGCGGATCAACACCTGTTCGAGCCGGTTAAGATGTTTAATGCCTGCGAGATGGGGGTTGCGCCCGAGCCGCACGGGGCTTGTCGCGAGGCTTACGCCGCGCTCGTGCCATTCGCTATAAAAGTCAGGGTACGCGCCGCGCGACACAATGCGCGTAGGCGCGTCGCATCCGGCAATACTGTAGCCGCGCTTGCCTGCGCCGCGGGAAATAATAACTTTCACAACTGCGCTCCCCTGCCCCTGCGCCGCCTGGCGCATTTCGTTACGCAACGTGTCGATATCCGGCACGGGGATCATGAGCCGTTCACAGCCTTCGTGCAGGCGCGCCAGATGCGCTTCCAGTAAATGAACGACGCCATCACGAACGCGGGCGGTCGTAAAGCAGCCATCACCGAACTGCACGGCGCGATCGGTCGCCGACAGGCAATCCTGTTCGATACCATTAATTAACAGCATAGAGGCTCCTTAACGGGTAGCGCATTAGTCTCGCAGGATGACCGACAGGGAGCAAGAGGAAGGGAGAATGTACAAAGGCCCGCGCGGGGCGGGCCTTTGTGACGACTGTCAGACCTTTTTGAAGATCAGAGAGCCGTTGGTGCCACCGAAGCCGAAGGAGTTACACAGGGTATACTCCATACCGCTTACCTGGCGCGCTTCATGCGGAACGAAGTCGAGGTCGCAGCCTTCGTCCGGATTGTCCAGGTTGATGGTCGGCGGAACAGCCTGATCGCGCAGCGCGAGGATGGAGTAGATAGACTCTACCGCACCCGCCGCGCCAAGCAGATGGCCGGTCATCGATTTGGTGGAGCTCACCAGTACGCGTTTTGCCGCGTCGCCGAAGACCGATTTCACTGCCTGCGCTTCGGCAACGTCGCCTGCAGGCGTAGAAGTGCCGTGCGCGTTGACATAACCGATCTGGCCTGCGTCGATACCGGCGTCACGCAGCGCATTGACCATCGCCAGCGCCGCGCCTGCGCCGTTTTCCGGCGGAGAGGTCATGTGGTAAGCATCGCTGCTCATACCAAAACCGACCAGTTCAGCGTAAATCTTCGCGCCGCGTTTTTTTGCGTGCTCGTACTCTTCGAGTACGATGATGCCCGCGCCGTCGCCCAGCACAAAACCATCCCTGTCTTTATCCCACGGACGGCTTGCCGCCTGCGGGTTATCGTTACGGGTGGAGAGCGCACGCGCCGCGCCGAAACCGCCGACGCCAAGCGGCGTACTGGCTTTCTCAGCACCGCCTGCGAGCATAACGTCAGCATCGCCATAGGCGATGATACGCGCCGCATGGCCGATGTTGTGCACGCCCGAAGTACACGCAGTGGCGATGGAAATGCTGGGACCGCGCAGACCGTACATGATGGTCAGGTGACCGGCCACCATGTTGACAATCGTTGATGGCACGAAGAAAGGGCTGATTTTCCGCGGGCCGCCGTTAACCAGCGAACTGTGGTTTTCTTCGATAAGGCCAAGACCGCCGATGCCGGAACCGATAGCCGCGCCGATGCGGGTGGCGTTCTCTTCCGTCACTTCAAGGCCGGAATCCTGCATGGCCTGTACGCCGGCGACAATTCCATATTGAATGAAGGCATCCATCTTGCGCTGTTCTTTGCGCGAGATGATCTCTTCACAGTTAAAATCCTTTACTAAGCCAGCAAATTTCGTTGCATAGGCGCTAGTATCGAAATGGTCGATTAGGCTGATGCCACTCTGACCGGCAAGCAGAGCTTTCCAGGTAGACTCTACGGTATTGCCGACAGGAGACAACATGCCCAGTCCGGTCACAACTACACGACGCTTAGACACGTTTGTCCTCCAGGGAGGGAAAATAGATTCTTGTGGGACAATAAAAAGATAAAACTCAGGCGGTCGAATGACCGCCTGGAGATGTTCACTTACGCCTGGTGGCCGTTGATGTAATCAATGGCAGCCTGAACGGTGGTGATTTTCTCAGCTTCTTCGTCCGGAATCTCAGTATCAAACTCTTCTTCCAGAGCCATTACCAGCTCAACGGTGTCAAGAGAATCAGCGCCCAGGTCTTCAACGAAGGAAGCATTGTTGGTAACTTCTTCCTGCTTAACGCCCAGCTGTTCGCCGATAATTTTCTTAACGCGTTCTTCGATAGTGCTCATACTCTTAAATTTCCTATCAAAACTCGCTTTCGCGATGGTTTTCGTAGTGTATAAAATGTTGAAAAAGTTGCAACTAAATCCCGGCAGGTCTTACCACGATTTTACGCTATTTTGCGGGCAATTGCCCTGATAACGCAAATAATTTTATTCGTGGTTAAACCATGTACATTCCGCCGTTGACGTGCAGGGTCTCACCAGTGATGTACCCGGCCTCGTCAGAGGCTAAAAATGCAACCGCACTGGCGATTTCTTTTGCGTCGCCTAAACGACCCGCAGGAACTTCCGCCAGAATACCCGCACGCTGATCGTCAGACAGCGCACGCGTCATGTCCGTTTCAATAAAGCCCGGAGCAACAACGTTTACCGTAATACCGCGGGACGCCACTTCGCGTGCCAGCGATTTACTGAAACCGATAAGACCCGCTTTCGCCGCAGCGTAGTTGGCCTGACCGGCATTTCCCATGGTACCGACCACAGAACCGATAGTGATAATGCGACCGTGACGTTTCTTCATCATAGCTCGCATTACCGCTTTTGACAGACGGAAAACCGATGACAGGTTGGTTTCGATGATATCGTTCCACTCGTCATCTTTCATTCGCATCAGCAGGTTGTCACGGGTGATTCCGGCATTATTGACCAGAATGTCCACTTCGCCAAATTCTGCGCGAATATTTTCCAGAACCGATTCGATGGATGCCGCATCGGTCACATTCAGCATCAGGCCTTTGCCATTCGCGCCCAGATAGTCGCTAATCGCTTGCGCGCCGCTTTCGCTGGTCGCGGTGCCGATAACCTTAGCGCCACGTGCGGCCAGGGTTTCGGCGATAGCGCGGCCGATACCGCGGCTCGCACCGGTGACCAGCGCGATTTTTCCTTCAAAGCTCATGGTTTTCCTCGTTTTATTGCGCAAGTGCCGCTGACAGGCTGGCAGGCTCGTTAATCGCCGCCGCCGTCAGGGTGTCAACAATACGTTTTGTCAGGCCGGTCAGCACTTTGCCCGGGCCCACTTCATACAGCTGCGTGACGCCCTGCGCCGCGATAAATTCAACGCTCTTCGTCCACTGCACCGGGCTATAAAGCTGGCGCACCAGCGCATCGCGGATAGCTTCCGGCGACGTTTCGCATTTCACGTCAACGTTGTTTACTACCGGAATCTGCGGGGCGTTAAACGTAATTTTTTCAAGCTCAGCAGCCAGTTTCTCAGCGGCAGGCTTCATCAGCGCGCAGTGGGATGGCACGCTCACCGGCAGCGGCAGCGCACGTTTAGCGCCCGCGGCTTTACAGGCAGCGCCCGCACGCTCAACGGCTTCTTTGTGACCAGCGATAACCACCTGGCCTGGCGAGTTGAAGTTAACCGGTGAAACCACCTGCCCTTCAGCCGCCTCTTCACAGGCTTTAGCAATCGCGTCGTCGTCCAGACCGATAATCGCGGCCATCGCGCCCGTGCCTTCCGGCACCGCTTCCTGCATGAATTTACCGCGCAGTTCAACCAGACGAACCGCATCAGCGAAATCGATAACGCCCGCGCACACCAGCGCGGAATATTCGCCAAGGCTGTGACCGGCCATCAGCGCAGGCGCTTTACCGCCCTGCTCCTGCCATACACGCCACAGCGCGACGGAAGCGGTCAGCAGCGCAGGCTGCGTCTGCCAGGTTTTGTTCAGCTCTTCCGCCGGGCCTTGCTGCACCAGCGCCCAGAGATCATAGCCCAGCGCCGCGGAGGCTTCGCAAAATGTCGCTTCAATAACGGGGAAATTTGCCGCCATGTCAGACAGCATTCCCACGGCCTGAGAGCCCTGGCCCGGGAATACAAAAGCAAATTGCGTCATTTTTTTATCCTTCTCGATTAAAAACGAACCAGTGCGGAACCCCAGGTAAAGCCGCCGCCGAAGGCTTCCAGCAGCACCAGTTGGCCCCGCTGAATGCGCCCGTCGCGTACTGCTTCATCCAGCGCACATGGCACGGAAGCCGCAGAGGTGTTGCCGTGTCGGTCGAGAGTGACAACGACATTATCCATCGACATGCCGAGTTTTTTCGCAGTGGCGCTGATAATGCGCAGGTTCGCCTGATGCGGTACCAGCCAGTCGAGATCGGCGCGATCCAGTTTATTGGCTTCCAGCGTCTCGTCGACAATATGTGCCAGTTCCGTCACTGCCACTTTAAAGACTTCATTCCCGGCCATGGTCAGGAAGGTCGGGCTGTCCGGGTTTACGCGATCCTGGTTTGGCAGGGTCAGCAGTTCACCGTAGCTGCCGTCGGCATGCAGATGCGTGGAGAGAATGCCCGGCTCTTCGCTGGCACCCAGAACCACCGCGCCTGCGCCATCGCCGAACAGAATGATCGTACCGCGATCCTCAGGATCGAGCGTACGCGCCAGCACGTCGGAGCCGATCACCAGCGCGTTGTTGACCGCACCGGATTTCACGTATTGATCGGCAATGCTTAACGCATAGGTAAAACCGGCGCAGGCGGCGGCAACGTCAAATGCCGGGCAGCCTTTGATGCCGAGCATGCCCTGCACCTGGCAGGCAGCGCTCGGGAATGCGTGCGTAGCGGAGGTGGTGGCGACGATAATCAGGCCAATCTGTTCTTTGTCGATACCGGCCATGTCAATGGCGCGCAGTGCCGCTTCGTAGCCCATAGTGGCGACGGTTTCGCCGGGCGCCGCAATGCGACGCTCGCGGATACCAGTGCGAGTGACAATCCACTCATCAGAGGTTTCCACCATTTTTTCCAGATCGGCGTTCGTCCGCACGTGTTCAGGCAGATAGCTGCCTGTACCAATAATCTTCGTATACATGTACGCTCAGTCACTCTTGGGTAATACAGATTCCAGGCGAGCGGCAATCCGCTGAGGGACTTGTCGCTGCACCGCCTGCACTGCCTGTTCAATCGCGACCGCAAAAGCTCGCTGATTGGCTGCACCGTGGCTCTTAATCACCGTGCCGCGCAATCCTAACAGACAGGCGCCATTATACTGGTCGGGGTTGAGGTGACTGAATCGCCTTGAGAGGCTTTTTTGTAACCAACGCTTTAATAAAAGCCACCACCACGACCGCTTTTTTCCTTCGCCCTGCGATTTGAGCAGCGAAAGGAACATCCTGACAACACCTTCCATCGTTTTTAGCGTGACGTTACCGACAAAACCGTCGCATACCAGCACATCGGTTTTGCCGGTCAGTAATTCGTTGGCTTCGAGATAGCCGATATAGTTCAACGATGGCACCGTTTTTAACAACGCGGCAGCGTCACGAATGCTATCCAGCCCTTTCGTTTCTTCTTCGCCGATATTGAGCAGCGCGACGCGCGGATTCTCGATGCCGAGCACCTCTTCCGCCATGACCGAGCCCATAATCGCAAACTGCGCGAGCATCGTGCTGTCGCAATCCACGTTGGCGCCTAAATCCAGCACCACCGTTTTTCCTTTCTGCTGATGCGGCAAAACCGTCACCAGCGCGGGCCGCTCAATCCCGTCGACCGGTTTAAGCAGCAGTTTAGCAAGCCCCATCAGCGCGCCGGTGTTACCGGCGCTGATGCAGGCCTGCGCGCGCCCTTCTTTCACCAGCTCCAGCGCAATACGCATAGAGCTGCCGCGGCTGTTGCGCACAGCCTGTGAAGGACGGACATCACTGGCAATAACCGACTCTGCCGCAATGATCTGCAGCCGCGAACGTTGTTCAAAATCAGCTCTGGCAAGTAATGGCGTGATGGCGTCGGGATCGCCGACTAAAAGAAGATGCAAATGTGGATCAGAATTCAGTGCCTGCAATGCTGCAGGCACTGTCACGGCAGGACCAAAGTCCCCGCCCATGACATCTAACGCCAGGGTTAGAGGTGTCAAGATATCGCCAGGTTACGGTTATCCCCGCTTAAGCGGGGAAAGCGCACTAAGCTCAACCACGCTTACGCGTGATTACTTAGTGATAACCTTGCGACCGCGGTAGTAACCGTCGGCGGTGATGTGGTGACGCAGATGGGTTTCACCAGAAGTTTTGTCTACAGACAGGCTGGTGACAGCGGTCAGCGCGTCATGAGAACGACGCATACCGCGCTTGGAACGAGTGGGTTTATTCTGTTGTACGGCCATGGACCTTACTCCTCAATTACGGCTTATTCCTGCTCGCGCGGGAAACGCCAATTACTTACGCTTTAAACTGGCTAACACGGCAAATGGATTTGGTTTCTGTGCCTCTTCAGGCAGTTCGCCAAAGACCATGTCCGCCTCGGACACTTCACAGTGTTCAGAATCATGCACCGGAACTACAGGCAGAGCGAGGATGAGTTCATCTTCAACCGTTGCCAGCAGGTCGATTTCGCCGAATTCATTAACTTCAATCGGCTCATACGCTTCCGGGAGTGCTTCCGCCTGATCGTCGTTAGAGATCGGGCTGAAACAATACGTTGTGTGGACTTGATGACTAAACGGCTGGCCGCAACGCTGACACGCGAGCGTTACCGTAACCGTCGCATCGCCTTTCATTACGGCGAGACGCTGGTTATCGATAGCGAACGACATGGCGCATTCGACATCGCTGTCCACACTGACCACAGATTCGGCGATACGCTCTACCTGTTCAGGAGTATAGATACCCTGGTAATCGAGGCGTTTTTGAGCCGTACGAACCGGATCAAGAGTCAGGGGTAATTTTACCTTTTGCATAGGGCGCGCATATTAACTTTGTAACGTCATAGAGTCAAAGAAAAAGGCGGGTTTGAAACACCTTTTACCATTTATTCGCACACATTGCGGCCGACAGTTTAAAATAGCGCTCATCGATTCGCTATCTTTCCCTGAAAAATATGACCTCAATCGTGCTTGCTTCCACGTCGCCGTTCCGCCGTAGCCTGTTAGAAAAGCTCGGTTTACCGTTTGAAACCGCAGCCCCGGAGTCTGACGAAACCCCATACGCGGATGAAACCGCACAACAATTAGTATTAAGGCTGGCTTTGCAAAAAGCGCAAGCGCTACGGGAGAAATATCCCCGGCATTTGATTATTGGCAGCGATCAGGTTTGCGTGCTGAATAATACCATTACCGGCAAACCGCACACCTTTGAAAATGGTGTTAAGCAGTTGCAACAGGCCAGCGGTAACGTTGTGACGTTTTATACTGGCCTCGCGCTTTATAATAGCGAGACCGGCGCGTATCAGGTCGACTGCGAGCCCTTTCACGTCCATTTCCGCTCGCTGAGTACAAGTGAAATCGAAAACTATCTGCATCGCGAAACGCCGTGGCAATGCGCGGGCAGTTTTAAAAGCGAAGGGCTTGGCATCACGCTCTTTGAGCGTCTCGACGGGCGCGACCCGAACACGCTGGTGGGCCTGCCTCTCATTCGGCTTTGTGAAATGCTCAGAAACGAAGGGGTCGATCCTCTCGCCCATCGCTGAGCGCTTAAAACGCAAAAGCCCTGCAATGCAGGGCTTTTTTATAGTGCGGGGCAAGGCTTACTGCATGCCTGCCAGCTGACGCGCAACGGTCAGCAGCTCTTGCTGCTTCTCACGCATCGCGCTCAGTTTTTCGTTAAACAGATCCAGCTGTTTCTGGTCGGTAAACTGCGCCATCGCGCCAGTGTATTGCACTTTATTGCCAAGGCTATTCAGGTAGTTGCCGATATCCAGCGCCTGGCCAAGAATGGCGTCGGTCAGCGACAGCGTCTGGGTCAGCAGCGCGTTCGGGCGCACCACGGTTTTCTGATAGGCCTGGTCAAACACCGCTTTCAGGTCGTCCGGCTGTTTCAGTTTGGAATAACGATCTTCCACGCTCTTCATGGTGTCGGCACGTTTTGACTCGATATTCCCCACTTCTTTGCGGGATTTCTCGATAGTGTCGCGCTTTTCCACCATATCTTTCGCACTGGTCACGCCGCGCATCTGGCGCATCGCCTGATCGTTGCCAGAAAATGCCGTGGTCATTTCGCTGGAGTAATCGCTAAGGATGGCATAATCATCAGCGTACTTGCCAAAGCTCTCTTTTTCCTGCGCGGTCAGCGTCGGGACGGACAGTTTTTCAGACGGCAGAATGCGAGTCTGGAGGAACTGGATAAACGCTTTGCGCTGCTCCGGTTCTTTATCGTTATCGCATCCAGCGAGCTGCCACACCATGCCTGTCAGAAACAGGGTAAAGAAAACACGTTTCCATGTCCGGGATTGTAACCAGGCCATTTTCATCTCCATGCGGTTGTAATTGTATAAAAAAACACCCGGCCGAAGCCGGGTGTTCAGTATAGTGCATTTCAAACCGCAACGCGGGGAGGCAAACCTGAGAACTACTACATTCGGGAGGCTGTCAGCCGCCCGCGCGTAACACTTTCAGACAATGCTTAAGTTCGTCGTCCAGTGGCGCTTCAATACGCATCGTCTCGCCAGTGCCTGGATGCTCAAAGCGCAGCGCCGCCGCATGCAGGAAAAGCCGGTTAAGGCCGGTTGACGCCAGCTGCGCGTCAAACGCGCGGTCGCCATAGCGATCGTCAAACGCGATTGGGTGGCCCGCGTACTGCGTATGAACGCGGATCTGATGCGTGCGTCCTGTCACCGGGCTACAGCGTACCAGCGTCGCAATGGCAAAGCGCTCTTCCACTTTAAAACGCGTCTCGGAGGGTTTCCCTTCCTGATTCACGCGCACGATACGCTCGCCACTTTGCAGAATATTTTTCAGAAGCGGCGCCTGCACGTTTTTCACATGCGACTGCCACTGTCCGCGCACCAGCGCCAGATAATCTTTCTGCATCCCTTTCTCGCGCAACTGTTCATGCAGGGAACGCAGCGCCGAGCGTTTTTTCGCCACCAGCAGCACGCCGGAGGTATCGCGATCGAGGCGATGTACCAGCTCCAGAAAACGCGCCTCCGGGCGCAACGCGCGCAGCCCCTCGATAACACCGAAGCTCAGCCCGCTGCCGCCGTGCACGGCGGTGCCGGAGGGTTTATTCAGCACCAAAATATGGTCATCTTCATAAAGGATAACGTCGCTTAACGCCGCCACCTTCTGTAAGTGTGGAGAAACCGCCTCTTCTTCGCGTTCCGCTAGGCGAACCGGCGGAATGCGCACCTCATCGCCCGCTTCGAGCTTATATTCCGGCTTAATGCGTTTTTTGTTCACGCGCACTTCGCCTTTGCGCAGGATGCGGTAAATCATGCTTTTCGGCACGCCTTTCAACTGCGTGCGCAAAAAATTATCGATACGCTGCCCGGCCTGATCGGCGGAAACGGCAACGATTTTTACGGATGGAGTCTCTGTTTTCATGGTGCGCGATTCTAAATACCGGATGCCCGTAGCGCCACACATTTTTATATGCTTATATTTACTAACTCATCGATTCACACAGCTAATGAGTTCGTTTTGTCACCGCTTCGGCGGAACTGACGAACAAGAAGTTAAAAAACTGTGAGTAAGTCGGTGATAAAGGGCAAAAGTCAGCTTGCTATATCAAGCTTAGCAATGGAATAATGCGACTGTTTTCCGTGTTGAGACTTGTTTAGACAAGGAATTTTGCGGAATTACCAGTTTTGCCTGACAGTCCTTCCACGCGGCAATGGCGTAAGACGTGTTGAACTTTCAGGCAGTTAGCGGGCTGCGGGTTGCAGCCTGGCCGGTAAAGGGAAGCTTCCGGAGAAACAATCCCGGTCATTCCTCTGATAATTGCGCTGTATTTCCACCTGAAATACAGGCTACCGACACTCTGCGCCTCTTAAGCGTTCGACAACCGGGAGGTTGACGGCGCGAACAGTCACGAGGCCATCGGTTCACTCCCGGTCAGCGTCACCATGCCCGCAGCTTTGTCGTCAATGTAAGAATAACGAGTAAGTTACGATGAAAAGAATGCTAATTAACGCAACTCAGCAGGAAGAGTTGCGCGTCGCCCTCGTGGATGGGCAACGTCTGTACGACCTGGATATCGAAAGTCCTGGACACGAGCAGAAAAAAGCGAACATCTACAAAGGCAAAATCACCCGCATTGAACCCAGTCTCGAAGCCGCATTTGTGGATTATGGCGCCGAAAGACACGGTTTCCTCCCCTTAAAAGAAATCGCCCGCGAATATTTCCCCGCAAACTACGCCTCTCATGGTCGTCCGAATATTAAAGATGTCCTGCGCGAAGGCCAGGAAGTCATCGTTCAGATAGACAAAGAAGAGCGTGGCAACAAAGGCGCAGCGCTGACGACGTTTATCAGCCTCGCGGGCAGCTACCTCGTGCTGATGCCGAACAACCCGCGTGCGGGCGGTATCTCTCGCCGTATCGAAGGCGACGATCGCACCGAGCTTAAAGAAGCGCTTTCAAGCCTGGAACTGCCGGATGGCATGGGGCTTATCGTGCGCACCGCAGGCGTCGGCAAATCCGCCGAAGCGCTGCAGTGGGATTTAAGCTTCCGCCTTAAGCACTGGGAAGCCATTAAAAAAGCCGCTGAAAACCGCCCGGCGCCGTTCCTTATCCATCAGGAAAGTAACGTTATCGTGCGCGCGTTCCGCGACTATCTGCGCCAGGACATCGGCGAAATCCTTATCGATAACCCGAAAGTGCTTGAGCTGGCCCGCCAGCACATCGCCGCGCTGGGTCGTCCGGATTTCAGCAGCAAAATTAAGCTTTACACCGGTGAAATCCCGCTGTTCAGCCACTATCAGATCGAATCCCAGATTGAGTCCGCCTTCCAGCGCGAAGTGCGTCTGCCGTCCGGCGGCTCGATTGTTATCGACACCACTGAAGCGCTGACCGCCATCGACATCAACTCCGCCCGCGCGACCCGCGGCGGTGATATCGAAGAGACGGCGTTTAACACCAACCTGGAAGCGGCGGATGAAATCGCCCGCCAGCTGCGCCTGCGTGACTTAGGCGGTCTTATCGTTATCGACTTCATCGATATGACGCCGGTACGCCACCAGCGCGCGGTGGAAAACCGTCTGCGCGAAGCGGTGCGTCAGGATCGCGCGCGCATCCAGATTAGCCATATTTCCCGCTTCGGCCTGCTGGAGATGTCCCGTCAGCGCCTGAGCCCGTCGCTTGGCGAATCCAGCCATCACGTCTGTCCGCGCTGTAGCGGCACCGGCACCATCCGCGATAACGAATCTCTGTCGCTCTCCATTCTGCGTCTGATTGAAGAAGAAGCGCTGAAAGAGAACACCCAGGAAGTTCACGCTATCGTTCCGGTGCCTATCGCCTCCTACCTGCTTAACGAGAAGCGTGAAGCGATTACCGCTATCGAAACGCGTCAGGGCGGCGTGCGCTGCGTGATCGTGCCAAACGATCAGATGGAAACGCCGCACTACTCCGTACTGCGTGTGCGTAAAGGCGAAGAGACGCATACCCTGAGCTACATGCTGCCGAAGCTGCATGAAGAAGCGATGGCGCTGCCGTCTGAAGACGAATACGCCGAGCGTAAACGTCCTGAGCAGCCGGCGCTCGCCACGTTCGTGATGCCGGACGTGCCGCCAGTGCCGCAGGAAACCGCCGCACCGAAAGCCGAAACCGCCGCGCCGAAAGCGCCGGTCAACGCCGCAGCGCCTGCCAAAGAAGGCTTCCTGAGCCGCGCCATCAGCGCGCTGAAGAGCCTGTTCGCCAGCGAGCCGCAGGCACAGCCTGTCGCGAGCGAGCCGGAGCAGCAGCCTGCGAAAAACCGCGACGAGAAACAACAGGAGCGCCGCAACGGTCGTCGTCAGAACAACCGTCGCGACCGTAACGAGCGTGGCGATCGCAGTGAACGCGGCGAGCGTCCGTCCCGTGATAACCGCGACAATCGCGATAACCGTGACAACAGCGAAGCGCGCGAAGAGAACCGCCGTAATCGTCGTGAGAAACAGCAGAACGCCGAGGCACGTGAAACCCGCACCCCGGTTGCTGAAGAGGCCGCCGATAAGGCGAAATCCCGTGACGATCAGCCGCAGTCTCCGCGCCGCGAACGCAACCGCCGTCGTTCTGAAGAGAAACGTCAGGCGCAGCAGGAAGTCAGCGCGCTGAACCGTGATGAAGCGGTGGAAGAGACCGAACAGGAAGATCGCGTTGTTCAGGTAATGCCGCGCCGTAAACCGCGCCAGCTGAGCCAGAAAGTGCGTATCGAATCCGCAGCGGAAGCAGAAGCTGTCGGCACCACCGACGCGCCGGTCGCTGAAGCACGTGAAGAAGCCGCACCGCTGGCGCTGCCAGCCAACGTGGAAACGCCTGCCGTCGCTGAAGAGACCAACCAGACGGGCAGCGAAAACGCCGGTATGCCGCGTCGCTCTCGCCGTTCCCCGCGTCACCTGCGCGTCAGCGGCCAGCGCCGTCGTCGCTACCGTGACGAGCGTTACCCGACCCAGTCGCCGATGCCGCTGACCGTCGCGTGCGCGTCGCCAGAAATGGCGTCCGGTAAAGTCTGGATCCGCTACCCGCTGCCGCGTGTACAGGAACAGGAAGAGCAGCAGCTGGAGCAGAACACCGCGCCGGTGGCTGAAACCCAGGCGACTGAAGCACCGGTTGCGCCGGTCGCTGAAGCCGTGGTGGTCGAGCCGTCTGTGGTGGAAACTGCGCCGCAGGAGCCGGTTGTGGAAACCACGCATCCTGAAGCGATTGCCGCGCCGGTTGACGCCGAGCCGCAGCTTATCGAGCCGCAGGATCAGGCCGTCGCTGAGCAGGTCGCACAGGAAGCCGTTCCGGCTGACGCCCCGGTCGCTGAAGAAGCGCCTCGTGAAGAAGCCGCTGCTGTCATCGCAGAAAGCGCGCCTGAACAGGCACCTCAGCCGGAAGTCATTGCTGATGAGCCGGTGAAAGCGCCGGAAGCCGCGCCGGTTGAAGCGCCGCAAACGCCGCAAGACGACGTGAAAGCGCCGGTGGTGGCTGTCGCGTCCGCAAGCGTCGCCTCAGCACCAATGACCCGCGCACCGGCACCGGAATATGTCCCGGAGCCGCCGCGTCACAGCGACTGGGTTCGCCCGGCGTTCGAGTTCAGCGGTAAAGGCGCTGCGGGCGGCCACAGCGCCACCCATCAGGCCTCTGCCCCTGCAACGCGTCCTCAGCCGGTGGAGTAACTTTCCCCGCACAAAAAAGCCGGTCAATGACCGGCTTTTTTATTGCCTGCTTTCCCCTGTTTTTTGGTGGCGGTTACCTGCCGCATTCCCGCAAGCTCTGGCATCACGGCTTTCATCAGTTCCAGAAAACGGCGCAGCCGCGCAGGATAGTAACGCGCCCACGGATAGAGCAGATATACCGGTAGCGCGGGCGCCTGCCACTGCGGTAACAGCTGCACCAGACGCCCTTCGCGCAAATCCTCCTCCACCGCCCACGCGGAAATCATCCCCACGCCAAGCCCGTTAAGGATCGTGCGACGGATAGCGTACAGGCTGTCGGAACTGAGCCGCGGCAGCACCGTAAACGCCTGCCGCTCGCCACTCCCGGTATGATGCAGCGTGACTTCACGCCGGTAAAACGTGCTGAGCGCCACCCACGGCAGCGCGGCGAGACTGTCAATATCCTCGACAGGCGGGTGACGCGCCAGAAGCTCAGGCGACGCCACCACGATGCGCGGCACCTCGGCGAGCTCAACGGCAATCACCGACGGGTCGATATCCGAGCCGACGTGCAGCGCACAGTCGATGTTATCGCTGATAAAGTCCGGCGATTTGTCGTTCAGCATCCAGTCAACGCACAGCCCCGGATAACGGTTTAAAAACGCGGTAAGCGGCGCGATAAGCTGATCCTGACCAAACGCGTGCGGCGCACGCACACGCAGGACGCCAACCGGCTCCCCTTCGGCGTTTTTGATTTCATCCTCAAGCGCCTGCCAGCTCGCCAGCACGCTGCGCGCATGCTGATAGCAGCGCTCTCCGTCATCGGTGAGCTTCATGGCGTGCGTGGTACGCAGCAGGAGCCTCGCCCCAAGCAAATCTTCCAGCGATTTCAGGCGACGGCTGACGGTCGCCTGGGTGGTATTCATCTGCTGCGCGGCGGCGGAGAGCGAGCCACTCTCAATGATCCGCACAAAGGTATGCATCAGCTCCACGCGGTCTATACGCTCAATACCCATCTTCTTTCTCTCTGTCATACGCCAGACGTATAACCGTTTTATCATGTCGCCCTCTACCGCGCCAGCCGCCGCGGGCGGACAATCCTCCGCACTGACTACTTACGAGGGTTTCACCATGAATAACCATAACAACGCTGCACAACCCGCCCCTGGGCTCTCACGATTACTGATACTGATTCTGGCGATGGCGACGGGGCTGAGCGTCGCCTCGATTTACTACGCGCAGCCCATCCTGCCGCTTATCGGCAGCGATCTGCATCTGAGTGTTGACGGCATGGGCCTTATCCCGACGCTGACCCAGGCGGGCTACGCGCTTGGTATTCTGTTCTTGCTGCCGCTGGGCGATCGCCATGACCGCCGCACGCTGATTCTGGTGAAATGCCTGGCGCTTGCCGTGATGCTGGCGCTCTACAGCCTGAGCGGCGGGCTGCACAGCCTGCTGGTATTAAGCCTGCTGGTGGGCATGATGGCGACCATGGCGCAGGATATCGTGCCCGCTGCCGCGATCCTCTCGCCTGCCGGCCAGCAGGGTAAAATCGTCGGCACCGTGATGACCGGTCTGTTGCTTGGCATTCTGCTCTCCCGCTCGGTGAGCGGCGTTATCAGCGCGGCCTTTGGCTGGCGGGTAATGTATCAGCTCGCCGCCGCCAGCATCGCGCTCATTGGGCTGGTGCTGTGGCGCGTACTGCCGCGTTTTGAAACCCATGCAACGCTGAGCTACCCGGCCCTCCTGCACTCGATGGGCGGTCTGTGGAAACGCTATCCGACGCTGCGCGGCGCGGCGATGGCGCAAGGGTTTCTGTCGATTGGCTTTAGCGCGTTCTGGTCGATGCTCGCGGTGATGCTGGCCGATAAATTCCACATGGGAAGCGCCGTCGCGGGGGCTTTCGGCCTGGCGGGTGCCGCGGGCGCGCTGGCCGCCCCGCTCTCTGGCGCGCTGTCCGATCGCTTTGGTCCGGCGCGGGTCACGCAGCTCGGCAGCCTGCTGGTGATGCTCTCGTTTGCCGCCATGTTTGCGCTGCCCCTGCTTTCGCCTTCGATGCAGTTAGTGCTGATTGCCGTCGCGGCGGTCGGGTTTGATTTAGGGTTGCAGTCGTCGCTGGTGGCGCATCAGACGCTGGTCTACAGCCTGGAGCCAAAAGCGCGCGGTCGTCTTAACGCCCTGCTCTTTACCGGCGTGTTTGTCGGGATGGCGCTCGGTTCACTGCTCGGCAGTAAAGCCTGGGCACTGGGCCGCTGGCCTGCCGTGGTAGCGCTGGCAACGATTGCCGGTGGCGTGGCGCTGGTGATTCGCCTGACGCAGAAAGCGCGTCCGACAGAAATTGCAGCGGAACAGGCTGCACAATAAGCAAAAAAAAGCCCGCCTCAGGATGACGAGGCGGGCACATCAAGCATGCCCAGTTTCATGACATGCTTCAAATCGACAAACTTACTTATTTAACTGGAACAGCGACATGCCCTGCATGTCGCTAAACGCTTTGTAGGAAGCCTGAAGCGCCGCCTGCTGCATCACGTAGGAGGAGATGGCCGAGTTCCAGTCCACATCCACCAGGTTACTCATCTGCGCCGTCTGGCCCAGCGTACGTTCCGCGCCCAGCTGATCGAGGTTTTCCAGCTCTTTATGCTGAGTACCGACTTCCGCCAGCACGGTACCGACGTTATCCAGGGCGTTGCTCAGCCCGCGCGAAGTTTTGGAGACGGCGTCCAGCAGGCCCTGCTGAGTCGTCTCATCCGCACCTTCCATCGGCGTTTTCAGCGCGGCGATAGCGGAGTCGAGCATTTTGAACAGGTTGGTTTCGCTCGGCGAACCATCCGGCTCCGGCTTGGCGTTGCTGGTGATGCGGTCAAACACCAGATCGCCGGTATGGCCGATAACCATCGTGCGCGCGGAATCTACCTGCTGCGTAATGTTTTCGGTGCCGCCGTTATAGGTGATGTTGCCAGGCGTACCGGAGAACGGCGCGGCATCGGTTTTGTAGCCAGCGAAAATATAGCGGCCATTACCGTCGGTGCTGTTCGCCAGGTTCAGCAGCTGATCGCGCATCCCCTGCAGGTCGGTTGCGACCGACGCGCGGTCGGTGTCGCTCAGCGTACCGTTGTTCGCGTAAACGATTTTTTCCTGCGCGGAAGTGATAACGCTTGTCACCTGAGACAGGACGCTCGACTCCAGCGACACTTTCTGCGTCGCGAAGGTACGCGCCTGGGTGTACTGCTCGTTCTGCGCCTGTGCCTGGGAGAGCACCACAGCCTGGGCTGCGGCGATCGGATCGTCAGACGGACGGTTAACGCGTTTACCGGTGGACATCTGCTCACCGTATTTCAGCCAGGTACTCTGCGAGTCGGTAATACCCCGCATATTCTGCTGATACATCATTTGTGTACTAATACGCATCGTTCGGTTCCCTGTTAGCGAATCTGGAGAAGCGCGTCAAACAGCGCGGACGCGGTTTGCAGCACCTGAGCATTCGCCATGTAGTACTGCTGATAGCGTTGCAGGTTGCCGTACTCTTCATCCAGGTTAACCCCGGAAATGGACTGCTGCTGGTTAGTCAACTGCGTGACCACGTTAGTCTGGGTCGTACTGGAGCTTTTCAGCGTGTTGGTTTTGTTACCCACTTCACTGATAAACGCCGCGTAAGCATCGTTAAACGTTTTGCTGCCGCCGACGACTTTGCTGTTTTGCAGATCCAGCAGCGCTTTGCCGTTACGGTTGTCGCTCTCGCCAGAGGTCGCGTCTGACGCCATCGCGATTTCAGACTCGTCATGGACATTCACATCCATGCTGATGATGACGTCGTTAACCGGCTTCACGATGAAGGTATCTTTGTTCGCAGCCGCGCCCGTAATGCCGATCTTCAGGCCGTCAAACTCCAGCGCGGTCACGTTGCCGGCACCATTGGTGGTCGGCGTCGCGTTCACGGTGACATTGTCAGACAGACGCGTCACTTTCCAGTTCGTGCCGTCATACGCCATCTGGTAGTTGCTGGCTTTCACCGCCGTGCTGTCGGTAATGCTTGCCGTCAGCGAAGCGGAGCCCGTGTTACGCGCGTTGCTCATGGCTGCCGGAGAACCGAGCTTAAAGAAAGCCTTACCGGCGTCGCCGTTAGCGTCAAAGCCCGCTTCGTGCTGTTTGTTGAACGCGTCACCAAAAGCCAGCGCTATCTGGCCAAGGTTATTACGCGCCTGATCGAGATCTTCGCTGCGGAAGGCGAACAGGCCGCCCAGTGAACCACTGGTGACCAGCTTTTCCGGGATCTCAATGTTCCCGGCGGTCTTGTCAACAAATGCAATCGTCGTACGAGACGGATCGGCGCTGGACGGCACGGCAGCCACCTGGCTTGCCTTACTGCCCTGCACCAGGTTATAGCCGTTCGCCATCGTCACGTTAAAGGTGTTGCCGTCCTGAACGGACACATCCACGCCGACGATTTTATTCAGTTCGCTCACCAGCTGATCGCGCTGATCCAGCAGATCGTTTGGCGACGCGCCCGCGCCCATACCGGTCAGGCGGGTGATCTGTTCGTTCAGCGACGCAATCTGGGTCGCGTAGTTGTTGATCTGCTGGACGCTGGCGGTCACGGCCGTATTGACCTGTTTATCCTGGTCGCGCAGATACTGATCCACCACTTTAAACTGGTTTACCAGACCGTCAGCTTTACCGAGCAGGGTCTGACGCGCTGCCGGATCTTCGGCATTGCTGGCCAGCGTCTGCAGACTTTTGAAGAAATCCTGCATGGTGGTGGATATATTGTTGGTGGTGCCAGAGACCATATCGTCGATTTTCGACATCTGCTCATAGCGGGTGGTTAAGCCGCTGCTCTGGTTTTGCGCGGCGTTCAGCTGATTGGTGATGAACGCATCATATTCACGCTGAATACCGGAAACATAAACGCCGTTGCCGACCCAGCCGCCCTGCGTCATGGTGCTGTTAGACTGCCCCAGAACGGTGGTCTGGCGGGTATAGCCTGCGACGTTATAGTTAGAGATGTTATTGCTCACCGTGCTCAGTGCGGTTTGTGCCGCACTCAGGCCACTCATGGCGCTATTAATTAAGCTACTGGACATGGAGGTTCCTTTTGAACATTCATATGCGGGTCCTGACGATAATTATCGGCAGCGCTTAAGAGAACTTGAGTGGTTTCAGAACAGCGACGAGATATCCTGGCTGTACGCTTTGCTCACCTTTTCACCGAGCGATTTCATCTGCTGGATCATGCTGGTCAGCTTGCGGGCGTAGTTCGGATCGGTCGCGTAACCGGCGTTCTGTAACGCTTGCGCGCCCTCTTCCGCCGACGCGGCCGTAGTCACCGCCGCATAGCGCGGGTTGCGCGTCAGCATGCCCACGTAATCGGACAGCGCCTCAAGATAAGAGCCGTAAACGCGAAACTTCGCCTTCACTTTTTTCGCTTCGCCGTTTTCATATTCGGTGGTGGTAATTTCGGTCACCGGCCCTTTCCAGGACGATGTCGCCTTCACGCCGAAAATGTTAAAGCTCGGCTCGCCGTTCTCTTTGCGGATCTGGCGCTGGCCCCAGCCGGATTCCAGCGCGGCCTGCGCCAGAATCAGGTGATGAGGCACGCCGCTCTGCTGGCTCGCAAGTTTCGCAGGCAGCGAAAGCTGCGCCAGGAAGTCTTTGCTGTCGCCGGAGAGCGGCTCTTCGTTGGTCGGCGCTTTCGGCATCGCCTGGCGCACAATCTGGGTAATCGCCTGGTTGCGGTAGCTGTTCATGGTGTCGATATCAAACTTCATCGGCACCTGAGCCACGTTATCCGCCGCGGCAGCGGGCTGCTCGCTGGAAGCCGCCTCGCCGCCCATCTGTTTGACCATCATGTCAGCGAGGCCTAAGCCTTTGCCCGCCGTCATCTGCTGGGCGATTTGCTGATCGTACATACTGGTGTAAAGCCGGGTCTGATCGCTACTGAACAGCCCATCCTTGGGCAGCGCTTCGCGCATGCTTTTCAGCATCATTTGCACGAACATCCCTTCCATCTGACGGGCAACCGATTTCAGGTTGCCGTTCGGATCCTTTGAAACCTTCGCTTTCAGGTCATTCAGTGATTGCGCGTCAAAGGCGGCGCTGGACAGTAATTTGCTATCAGTCAGCATCAGATGATTTCCAGTTTGGCGCGCAGACAGCCCGCGCTTTGCATGGATTGCAGAATCGACATCAGGTCCATCGGCGTGGCGCCCAGGGCATTAAGCGCACGTACCACGCTGTTCAGGTTGGCGCTGGAGGTAACGCGTTGCAGCGCACCGCCACTCTGGCGCATGTCGATCTGGGTTTGCGGCGTCACGACCGTCTGGCCGCCGCCAAATGGCGTATTCGGCTGGCTGACGTTGGCCTGCTGGTTAACCGTCACAGAGAGGTTGCCCTGTGCGACCGCACAGCTGTCGAGCGCCACTTCACGGTTCATCACCACCGAGCCGGTACGCGAGTTAATAATGACTTTGGCGTCCTGCACCGCGACGTTCACTTCAAGGTTCTGAATGCCTGCCAGTAACTGCACCTGCGAGCTGCCGCCGGTCGGTGCGCGTACCTGAACGGTACGGGCGTCCAGCGGTACCGCGGAGCCATAGCCGCGCGCGCGGTTAATGGTGTCGGCAATCTGCTGCGCCAGCGTAAAGTCATCATTATTGAGCTGCAGGTTAATGGTGTTACCGGAGCCAAACTGGGTCGGCAGTTCGCGCTCAATCACCGCGCCGTTGGTAATACGCCCGCCGTTAAGCTGGTTCACCTGCACGCTGCTGCCGCCTGCGGAAGCGCCCGCGCCGCCAATCAGAATGTTGCCCTGCGCCAGCGCGTACACCTGGTTATCGACGCCTTTCAGCGGCGTCATCAGGAGCGTACCGCCGCGCAGGCTTTTGGCGTTACCCATGGAGGAGACCACCACGTCGATGGCCTGCCCCTGGCGTGCGAACGCCGGGTAAGAGGCGGTGACCATCACGGCCGCCACGTTTTTCAGCTGCATGTTGGTGCCCGCCGGAACGGTGATCCCGAGCTGCGAGAGCATGTTGTTCAGGCTCTGGGTGGTAAACGGCGTCTGGGTCGTCTGGTCACCGGTGCCATCAAGGCCCACCACCAGGCCGTAGCCAATCAGGGAGTTTTCACGCACGCCCTGTACGGTGGTTAAGTCACGAATGCGGTCAGCCTGCGCGAACGTCGCGACGAGCAACAGCAGGAATCCTGTAAGCGATTTAAACATTTTTCACCTCTGTTACATCGGCGATAAATTAAGGAAGAAACGCTGTAGCCATCCCATGTTCTGCGCTTCGTTGATGTAGCCGTTGCCGACATATTCAATGCGGGCATCCGCCACCTGCGTGGACGGTACCGTATTGCTGCCGCTAATGGTGCGAGGGTTAACCACGCCCGAGAAGCGGATAAATTCTGTGCCCTGGTTAATGGCAATCTGTTTTTCACCGACCACGTGCAGGTTGCCGTTAGCGAGAACCTGATCGACGGTCACGGTCAGCGTGCCGCTGAAGGTGTTGCTGGCGTTAGCGCCGCCTTTGCCATTAAAGGTATTGCCGCCGGATGCGCTGACATCGGCGCGCGCATTGCCAAAGAGGCCCTGCAGGTAGCGAGGAACAGTATCGAGACCAAAACTGGTCTTGCCGTCGCGGCTGGCGTTCGCCGACGAGCTCTTGCTCGCGCTGACGTTTTCTTGCAGCTCAATGGTGAGCGTATCGCCGACGTTACGCGGACGACGATCTTCGAACAGCGGTTGATAACCGTAGTTAATCTGCTGTACGGACTGGAAAATGGAACCGTTAACCACCGGCGCGGGGGCAGGTGCGGGCTGCGCGGTCGTCGCGCCCTGAACCAGCGGAGTAGAAGGCACCCACGCACAGCCCGACAGGGTTAATGCGAGAGCTATCGCGATAGGGCAGAGTTGCGCACCGGTCTTTTGCATTGCTTTCATCTTCGTAGTGGCGTTCGGTGTGGCATTACGCCACACCGAAACAGGCTTTAGAGTTGCGTCAGTTTTTGCAGCATCTGGTCAGTGGTGGAAACCGCTTTACTGTTGATCTCGTAAGCGCGCTGTACCTGGATCATGTTGACCAGCTCTTCCGCCACGTTGACGTTAGAGGTTTCGACATAACCCTGATACAGCAGCCCTGCACCGTTCAGGCCCGGCGTGCTTTCGTTCGGCGTGCCGGAGGACTGGGTTTCGGTGTAGAGGTTTTCACCAATGCTTTCCAGACCGCTGTCGTTCATAAAGGTGGTCAGGTTGATCTGGCCGACCTGTACCGGCGCCGCCGTTCCCTGCTGGGTCACGCTCACTACGCCGTCGCGACCGACGGTGATGCTCAGCGCGTTCGCAGGAATGGTGATAGCCGGCTGAACCTGGAAACCGCCCGCGGTTACGAGCTGGCCGTTCTGATCCACCTGGAAAGAACCGTCGCGGGTATACGCGGAGGTGCCGTCCGGCAGCAGAACCTGGAAGAAGCCCTGGCCTTTAATCGCGACATCTTTGCTGTTGTTGGTCTGAGACAGGTTGCCCTGCGTGTGCAGACGCTCGGTGGCGACAGGGCGCACGCCGGTACCAATCTGCAGGCCGGAAGGCAGCGTCGTCTGTTCAGAAGACTGCGCGCCCGGCTGGCGGATGGTCTGGTAAAGCAGATCTTCAAACACCGCGCGCTGACGTTTGAAACCGTTGGTGCTGACGTTCGCCAGGTTGTTGGCGATAACGTCCATATTGGTTTGCTGGGCGTCGAGGCCGGTTTTGGCAATCCATAAGGAACTGATCATAGTGTCGTCCTGTTGATTAACTTATCGACAATAACTGGTTAGCGCGCTGCTCGTTTTCATCGACGCTGGTGATGATTTTCATCTGCATCTCGAAGCGACGGGCGTTGGCTATCATGTCGGTCATGGCTTCCACGGGTTTCACGTTACTGCCTTCCAGCACCCCGGACATCAGAGTGACAGTCGGGTCGGCCTGCAACGTCGCGCCGCGGGCTGTCTGCGCCTGCTGGTTTAAACGAAACAGTCCGTCGTCGCCGCGAACCACTTCCTTCGCGCTGGCTTTAACCATCTTCAGACGGCCCACCGGCGCGATAGTGTTCGGGGCGTCGCCCGGGTTCAGTACGGAAATCGTACCGTCGGCGGCGATCGTGACTTCCGCGCCTTCCGGCACCACGACCGGACCGCCCTCACCCATCACAGGATTTCCCTGAATGGTGAGCTGACCGGTCGCCGTGCGCTGGATGTTACCGTTGCGGGTATACGCTTCGGTGCCATCGGGTGCCTGCACCGCCAGCCAGCCGTCGCTGCCCTGAATGGCAACGTCCAGCGGACGGGAGGTATAGTCGAGCGACCCCTGGCTCATATTCACGCCAGGGGTGGACGCCGTGACCAGCGTGCGGGTTGGCAATGACAGCCCTTCTACCGGCACGGCGCGCAGCGCGTTGAGCTGAGCACGAAAGCCAGGCGTTGATGCGTTGGCCAGGTTGCTCGCCGTGACAGACTGCTGGTTCAGCGTCTGGCTGGCGGCGCCCATGGCGGTATAAATTGCGTGATCCATTAAGCCATCCCTTCAGACAATTAGCGCAGGTTAACCAGGGTATTGAGGATCTGGTCCTGAGTCTTGATGGTCTGCGCGTTCGACTGGTAGTTACGCTGCGCGACGATCATGTTGACCAGTTCTTTACTCAGGTCGACGTTGGACGCTTCGAGCGCGCCGCTGGTCAGCTTGCCGAAGTTGCCGGTACCGGCAGAGCCCAGCAGTTCAACGCCCGAGGCGGTGCTGGCAGACCAGACGTTATCGCCCTGAGAAGAGAGACCTTCCGGGTTGGCGAAGTTCGCCAGCACGATCTGACCCAAAAGCTGGCTCTTCTCGTTGGAGTAGTTACCTACCAGGCTGCCGTCTTCGTTTACCTGATAACCCACCAGGTCGCCCGGCTTGTAGCCGTCCTGGTTAGAGGTCAGCAGCACGTTAGCGCCGGAGTTCTGCTGGGTGGTGCCGGTCAGGTTCATGCTGAAGCTGAACGCTGCGGAGCCGTTCAGGGACGCCACCGGAATCTGTACCTGCTGGGAACCCGCTGGCGCGGCGTTAGTGATGCCGGTCAGGGCGCCGCTGTCGCTGAAGGTCAGGCTGGTCAGTTTGGTCGGTGTTGAGCCGCTAACGCTGGTGTCGTTGTTATAGACATCCCACTGGTTATCCGCGGTCTTCACGTAGTACAGCTTCAGGTTGTGTTCGTTACCCAGGCTATCGTAAACGGTCAGCGGCACGCTTTTGTTAAAGGTGCTGGAGTTAGCCGGATCGAACGGAGACTGCGCCGGAACATCGTCAGAGGAGTTCAGGTTCATCACGAAGGTCGCGCTGGTGGTTTTGCTTGCCGGCATCTGCGCGGTCGGGATGGTCAGCGGAATCGGCGCTGCGCCCTGCTGAATGGTCGGCGGGGTACCGCTTGCCGGATAACCGGTCACCTGCATACCCTGCATGTTCACCAGATTGCTTTTTTCGTCCAGTTTGAACTGGCCGTTACGGCTGTAGAACACGCCGCCGTTGCTGTCGAGCAGACGGAAGAAACCGTTCTGGCTGATAGCTACGTCGAGCTTACGGCCGGTGTTGGTGGTCACGCCGTCGCCGACGTCCTGGGTAATACCCGCGACTTTAACGCCCAGGCCCGCTTTCGAACCGGCAAACATGTCGGCGAAAGAGACGGAGCCAGACTTAAAACCATAAGTGGCGGAGTTGGCAATGTTGTTGCCGATAACGTCGAGGTTGGTGCTGGCAGCATTCAGACCGCTGACCGCTTGTGAAAAGGCCATTTCTTACTCCTGATAAGATTGAAGGCTTAAATAATTTGCCGTACCTGGTCGAGTGTGGTGGTCCCGTAGGTGCCGAGATCCAGCAGGCTCGCGCCGTTGCTTCGCGTAATGCCGTTCACCAGCGCGAAGTTAAGCGGCTGTGCGACCAGCTGGGTGCCTCCGTTGCTTGCGGCAATGGAGACGTTGTAGGAGCCATCCGGCGCCTTAGTGCCGTCGCTCATCGTGCCATCCCATGAGAAGGTATGAACGCCAGCGCTCAGCGCGCCGATTTCGATGGTACGAACGACTTTCCCGCTCTTATCAGTGACAGTGGCGGTAACTTTATCTGCGGCCTGTTGCAACTCGACGCCAAACGGTGTCGTGGTCTCTTTGCCGGTCAGAATGGTGCTGCCCGGGATCATCACGCCGTGACCGATAAGCGCGCTCGCCGCAAGCGACTGGCTGTTATCGATCTGGCCGGAGATAGATCCGAGCGTGGTGTTCAGTTTCTCGATGCCGCTCACGGTGCTGATCTGCGCAAGCTGCGTGGTCAGTTCGTTGTTCTGCATCGGGTTGGTGGGGTCCTGGTTTTTCAGCTGCGCCACCAAAAGCGTCAGGAAGCTGCTTTGCAGATCCGAGGCGTTGCTCCCGGTCAGACTGCTGCCTGCGGTTGCGCTGCTGGTACTGCTGGTGCTGTAACTTTCGTTAATGCTGGACGTAACCGACATTGTTTTCTCCTTTATTGACCGAGCGTGAGCGTTTTCAGCATCATGCTTTTCACGGTGTTCAGCACTTCAACGTTGGCCTGGTAGCTGCGGGAGGCAGACATGGAGTTCACCATCTCGCCGACCACGTCAACGTTCGGCATACGGACATACCCCTTGGCATCCGCCAGCGGGTTGCCTGGCTCGTAGACCAGTTTGTCCGGAGCCTGGCTTTCCACGACATCCGTCACCTTTACACCGCCGGTCGCAGCACCTGGTGCGGCGTCAACCTGGAAAACCACCTGCTTTGCGCGATAAGGCTGACCATCCGGCCCGGTCGCACTGTCGGCGTTGGCAAGGTTACTTGCCGCCACGTTCATGCGTTTGGATTGCGCGGTCATCGCGGAACCGGCAATGTCGAAAATATTTAAAAGCGCCATCGCTTTTTAACCCTTACTGTTGCTGCAGCACGGACATCATGCTTTTGATTTGGCCGCCAAGAACCTGCAGATCGGTCTGATACTTCAGGCTATTGTCAGCAAACTGGGTACGCTCACGGTCCATATCGACGGTGTTGCCATCCATAGACGGCTGATCCGGCACGCGGTACAGCAAATCAAGAGAAGCGCCGGTCGACGCCTGAGCCGGAATATGGCGCGATGAAGTCATGGCGAGCGTCATGGTGCTGCCTGACGCGCGGCCCTGATCCATCACTTTTTTCAGTTGGCTGGCGAAATCAATATCGCGCGCCTGATAACCTGGGGTATCGGCGTTGGCGATATTGGCCGCCAGAATCTCCTGACGCTGAGCGCGTAAATTGATAGCTTCCTGTTGGAAGCGCAGCGCGGCGTCCAGTTTATCGAGCATGATTCCTCCACTTAGTCTGGTGAGTGTGCACAGCTTACTGTTCCTCACGCGTGCGTTATCGTTGGAATAAACGCAAAATGCGTCGCTATTTGTTGCCTTGAACAAAAACAGAGCGGAGTAGAATCCTCCCTGTTCCGAAAGTGGAGAAGTGCAATGAAGAGCCTGAAATTCTGTCTCGCCGCGGGTTTACTGCTGTTAAGTCCCGGCATTTTCGCCGATGCGCTCAACGCGCAGCTGACGCCGTTTTTTCTGCAGCGTCTGGCAGGAATTAGCGATGCGGTAGTGGTGACGGTGAAAACGCCGGAGCCGCAGAGACTCACCTGCGACAATCCTGATTTCAGCCTGCCGGGCAACGCGCGTTTATGGGGAAACCTCAGCGTGCAGGTGCGTTGCGGCGAGCAGAAACGGTACATGCAGGTGAATGTTCAGGCCTTCGGAAACTACGTGGTGGCCAGTCAGCCTGTCGCGCGCGGCGGCATGCTGGATGAGTCTAACGTCCGCCTGGAACGCGGCCGTCTGGATCTCCTGCCGCCAAACGCTATGCTCAATCTTGACCAGGCGCGCGAAGCTGTTACTCTGCGTGACCTCGCGGCAAACCAGCCGGTGATGCTGTCGATGGTGCGCCAGTCCTGGCGCGTAAAAGCGGGTCAGCAAGTCCAGATCCTCGCCAACGGCGAAGGCTTTAGCATCAATGGCGAAGGCCGCGCCCTCAACAATGCGGCGGTGGCGCAAAACGCCCGGGTCAGAATGGCCTCAGGCCAGGTGGTCAGCGGCATCGTGGGTTCTGATGGGATTATTCTGATTAACCTGTAATCTTTATAAAGAATTCATCGTGGCTGCCGATATAGTTAATCAACTAACGATGAATATCGGCTCTACGCCGCGAGCCCCTCTATGAGGAAAAAATCAATGAGCATTGAACGCACGTCCCCCCTGAAACCAGTGAGTACGGTGCAACCGCGCGAAAACAGTGAACCGCAGGCACCGAAAGCCCGTCCGACGGAAACCGCGGCGGCTGGCAGCGCCAGCGTCACCTTAAGCGGCGCCCAGGCAAAACTGATGAAGCCAGGCGCTGATGATATCAACGTTGAGCGTGTGGAAGCGCTGAAGGCCGCCATTCGTAATGGCGAGCTGAAAATGGACACCGGCAAAATCGCCGATGCGCTTATCCAGGAAGCTCAGAGTTTCTTGCAGGATAAATAACCTATGAGCCGTCTGTCAGAAGTGTTAGACCAAATGACAACTGTCCTGAATTCGCTGAAATCTGTGATGGATGCGGAGCAGCAGCAGTTATCCGCGGGCAGTCTCAACAGCAGTGCGCTTCAGCGCATCACTGAAGAGAAAAGCTCGCTGCTGGCCACGCTGGACTATCTTGAACAGCAGCGCCGCAGCGAACAGAAAACGCACCGTGACGCGCCGCCGGATATGGCGCAACGCTGGCAGACGATCACTCAGAAAACCCTGCACCTGCGCGATTTAAATATGCATAACGGCTGGTTGCTCGAAGGGCAAATGGCGCGTAACCAGCAGGCGCTGGCGGTGTTAAAGCCGATGCAAGAGCCAGCGCTTTACGGCGCGAACGGGCAGACTGCCGCGAATATGCATCGCGGCGGGAAGAAAATCGCCATCTGACCGCAAGGTTACGGGTAAAAAACGCCATTCCGGCAGGGAAATCCTGCCGGAAGGTTTTTTCACATCTCAATAAAAGCACGCTGAAAATCGCGTATAAAAAAACGCGCCGGGAAAATTCACCGGCGCGTTTTTGTAATAGCGTTTACCGCCGTTCGGTTTACACCGTACGACGCGCGAAATCCCGCACGCGGAAGCCAAGCACGGTGAGTGTCGCGAAATACGCGATAACGCCTGCGACTACCACGCCCGCAAGACGCAGCAGACGCAGCGGCATGCTGCCCTGCGCCCAGTCCGGCATGAAATGCATCACGCCGATAAGCGCCGCGGACATCACCAGCACCGCGATAATCAGCCGCGTCAAAAAGGTGCCCCACCCCGGCTGCGGCTGGAAAATTTTACGCTTACGCAGTTGCCAGTAGAGCAGGCTCGCGTTAAGACAGGCCGCAAGACCAATGGAGAGCGCCAGCCCCGCATGTTTCAGCGGCCCGATAAACGCGAGGTTCATCACCTGCGTCATGATGAGCGTCACGATGGCGATTTTCACCGGCGTTTTGATGTCCTGGCGCGAATAGAACCCCGGCGCCAGCACTTTCACCACAATCAGCCCCATCAGTCCGACCGAGTACGCCACCAGCGCCTGTTGGGTCATCAGCGCGTCGTGACCGGAGAATTTGCCGTACTGGAACAGCGAAACGGTCAGCGGTTTAGCAAGAATGCCGAGCGCCACGGCGCTTGGCAGCGCCAGTAAAAAACACAGGCGCAGCCCCCAGTCCATCAGGCGCGAATACTCGTCATGATTACCGCTCGCGAAACTTCTCGACAGCGAGGGCAGCAGGATAGTCCCGAGCGCCACGCCCAGTACGCCGGACGGAAACTCCATCAGGCGGTCAGCGTAATACATCCAGGAGACCGAGCCGGAGACCAGAAACGAGGCGAAAATCGTGTTGATAATGAGCGAGATCTGGCTCACCGACACGCCGAGAATGGCCGGCCCCATCTGTTTCATGACGCGCATCGCCCCCGCATCTTTAAAGTTAATGCGCGGCAGCACCAGCATGCCGATTTTCTTCAGGTGCGGCAGTTGATAAACGAGCTGCAACACGCCGCCGACCGTGACCGCCCACGCGAGCGCCAGCACCGGCGGGTTAAAATACGGCGCGGCGAAAAGCGCAAAACCGATCATGCTGATATTAAGAAACGTGGGCGCAAACGCCGGCACCGAAAAACGGTTCCAGGTGTTAAGAATTGCACCCGCGAGCGAGGCCAGCGAAATCAGCAGAATATAAGGAAAGGTAATACGCAGCAGCGACGAGGTGAGCGCGAATTTATCGGCCGTATCAGCAAAACCCGGCGCGGTCACCAGAATCACCCAGGGTGCGGCCAGCATGCCGGCTATCGTCACCACAAAGAGCGCCAGCGTCAGCAGGCCAGAGACATACGCCACAAACACGCGCGTGGCGTCTTCGCCCTGCTTGCTTTTATATTCGGCGAGGATCGGCACAAACGCCTGCGAGAACGCGCCTTCGGCGAAGATGCGACGCAGCAGGTTCGGCAGTTTAAACGCCACGAAGAAGGCGTCGGTCGCCATCCCGGCCCCGAACACCCGCGCCACAATGGCGTCGCGCGCAAACCCGAGCACGCGGGAAAACATCGTCATCGAGCTGACCGCAGCCAGCGACTTCAGTAAATTCATTGTTGTTCTTTCCCATAAACACCGACGCCTGCAGGGCAGGCGTCTGGGGGCTTTTCAGCGAAGCGCTTAGTCTACTCGACTGAAAGGGAAATACTACTGGCAGATGCGCCCACCGTTATTCGCGCATCGCCTCGCGCCAGAGCCGCTCCACCACGCGCTGGGCAAGAAGCGCCTGCTCGCCTGCGGTTTCAGGAACCGTCTGATTCTGCACGCAGTCTATGAAGTGCCGCGCGCAACCCGCAAAACCGCGCTGCTCCAGCGTACTCTGCCAGCCAGGCACCGGGCGTTGCACCACGCCTGCGCCGCGCTCTTCGCGCCACTCGCGCATGTCGGTCACGTCAATCAGCGCGCCGTCGGTGACCGCCTGCACCCACTCGCGCTGGCTACCGGCGCGACGGTGCATACTGGTAGTGATGGACAGATCGCCGCGGCGGAAATGGTGTTCGGCGTACCACATCTCGCCCTGCGCGGTGGTTTGCAACGCACCGCTCGTAAGCGTCGCCTCGCCGCCGCCGAGCCACAGCGCGGTATCCACCAGATGCAGATAATCATCCAGCAGCGTGAAGCGCAGGTCATGCGGGCCAACGCTGTCGGCGCGGTGTTTATCCATGCGCAGCGACGCCCCCGTACCTATCGCGTTTTTCAGATCGCGATAGAGCGGCGCGAAACGGCGGTTGAAGCCGACCATCAGCGTAAGATGGCGCTGTTTCGCCTGCGTCACCAGACGCTCGGCGTCGGCGAGGTTTTCCGCCAGCGGTTTATCGACGCAGACATGGACGCCCGCGTTCAGCAATTCGCTGACCACCTGGTAATGACTGCTGGTGGCGCTGTGGACAAAAACCGCGTCGCACTGCGCGGCCAGCGCCTGTAGCGAATCGATATACGGCATCCGGTACGCCTCGCAGACCGGCAGCGCTTTCGCACGCGTCGGGGAGAACGCCCCCGTGAGCGTCCAGTCCGTCGCCTGTGACAGCACCGGCAACCAGGCTTTTTGCGCAATACCGCCAAGCCCGACAACCCCAACGCGTAATTTCGCCACGATTATTCTCCCAGGTGACCTAACAATGATTCGAGGCGCTCGCGCAGTTCCGCCACCTCAAGTTCCAGCGCGTCGACGCGGGCCGTTAAGGCGTCGGTGTCAGCACCTGCGGTTTCGTTACTCGCGGCAAGCGTTGCGGTATCCGGCTCGCCGCAAAAAAGATGCATATAGCGGCTTTCACGCTTGCCCGGCTCGCGCGGCAGACGCGTGACAAACGGCCCGTCCTCACGGGTGGCGAGCGTCTCAAGCGCGCTTTCAAGCGCCGCCGTATCGCTGAACTCATGCATGCGCGCTGCGCGACTGCGCAACTCGCCCGGCGTCTGCGCGCCGCGCAGCAGCAGGGTCGTGACCAGCGCGACTTCGGCAGGCGAGAATTTCAGATCGCCAAATTCAGAATTACAAAAGCGCTGCTCATATTTGGTCACGCGATTGCCGAAACCGCTGACGGTGCGCAGATAATGGCGTTTCACCAGCTGATCCAGCGTCTCCTGCACCTGCGCCTCGCTCAGGTTCATCACCGGCTCGCGGTTGGTTTTCTGATTGCAGGCCGTCACCACGCCGTTGACCGAGAGCGGATATTGCTCAGGCGTGGTGACCTGTTTTTCCAGCATACAGCCGATGACGCGCGCTTCCAGCGCGCTGAACTGATGTTTCATGATTTTCTCCTCAGCGCCCCGGCGTCCATTCGCGCGCGGTGAGCGCGGTCAGCACGTGATCGCGCCAGACGCCGTCTATCAGTAAGTAATCTTTGGCATAGCCTTCTTTTTCAAACCCGAGGCGTGCCAGCAGATCGCCGCTGCGCTGGTTGTGCGGCATATAGTTAGCCATGATGCGGTGCATATGCTGGCTGCGCTGCATGTAGCGAATGGCGCTGGTGAGCGCTTCAAACATCAGCCCCTGCCCCTGCCACTTTTCGCCCAACGAATAGCCAAGATAACAGGCGTGGAACGAGCCGCGCACCACATTGGAAAAGTTAGCGACGCCGCGGATTTCCGTTTCATCCGGATCGAGCAGCGCAAAGTAAAAGGCGCTGCCCTGTTTGTGGAGTTCGTTGATCATGCCAAGCCGCGCCTGCCAGCCCGAGGGGTAGCAGTGGCTTTCATCACGGACAGGCTCCCAGGGTTTCAGAAACTGGCGGTTCTCGGCGTAGTAATCCGCCAGCCGCCATGCGTCGCGATCGTGCACCAGGCGCACCACCAGGCGATCGGTCGTTAATCTTACTTTCGGCACGTTACTTCGGTAGCCAAACATCGATACCCTGCTCCTTTCTCGGCATTATTCCTCACTCCAGCCCCGGACAGCGCGCCATCGCGGGCATTACGTTTTACTATAACCGCGCCGAACAAAACAGTGAAAACAGCAACATGCCATTCTTTGACGCGCCACGCGGCCTGACGATGAATTTCATCAATCAATCATGGCGATCGATAAAAAAATATTGTCGCGCAAAACATCACCACCGCACGCGCCAGGCCGTAAGATAGTGCGGTCTCTTCGCTTTTTTTCCCGGGAGGGGAAATGTCCAGCGTGTCGCAGGCAAGGAGCCTGGGTAAATATTTCCTGTTAATTGACAACATGCTCGTGGTTCTGGGCTTTTTCGTCGTCTTTCCGCTTATTTCCATCCGCTTTGTCGACAGCCTCGGCTGGGCCGCGCTTATGGTGGGTATCGCGCTCGGCCTGCGCCAGCTCGTTCAGCAAGGGCTTGGGATTTTCGGCGGTGCCATCGCTGACCGTCTGGGCGCGCGGCCAATGATCGTCACCGGTATGCTGCTGCGCGCGGCGGGCTTTGCGACGATGGCGGTGGCTCACGAACCGTGGGTGCTGTGGCTCTCCTGCGTGCTCTCCGGGCTTGGCGGCACGCTCTTCGACCCGCCGCGCTCGGCGCTGGTGGTGAAGCTGGTGCGTCCCCAGGAGCGCGGCCGCTTTTTCTCCCTGCTGATGATGCAGGACAGCGCCGGTGCCGTGACGGGCGCGCTTATCGGCAGCTGGTTGCTGCAATACGATTTCCGACTGGTGTGCGGCGTCGGCGCGCTGCTGTTTGTGCTTTGCGCGGGTTTTAACGCCTGGCTGCTGCCGGACTGGAAGCTCTCCACGGTGCGCACGCCGCTGCGCGAAGGCATGGGCCGCGTCCTGCGCGATAAGCGCTTCGTCACCTACGTGCTGACGCTGACCGGCTATTACATGCTGGCGGTGCAGGTGATGCTGATGCTGCCGGTGATGGTTAACGATATCGAGGGCGAACCGGCGGCGGTGAAATGGATGTACGCCATTGAAGCCGTGCTGTCGCTGACGCTGCTCTATCCGCTGGCGCGCTGGAGCGAAAAACGTTTTCGCCTTGAACAGCGCCTGATGGCCGGGCTGCTGGTGATGACGTTCAGCCTGGTGCCGATTGGCCTTGCAAGCAACCTGCAACAACTCTTTACCTTAATTTGCCTCTTTTATATCGGCTCGATTATCGCCGAACCGGCGCGTGAAACCCTGAGCGCGTCGCTGGCGGATGCCCGCGCCCGCGGCAGCTATATGGGCTTTAGCCGTCTTGGCCTCGCTTTCGGCGGCGCGCTCGGCTACGCGGGCGGCGGCTGGCTGTTTGACGCAGGCCGCGCGCTTCATACGCCGGAGCTGCCGTGGGCGATGCTGGGCGTGATAGGCGTCGGGACATTCCTGATGCTCTGGTGGCAGTTCAGCCAGAAGCGGCTCGCGCCGGGGCTTCTGGAGCAGGAAAGTTAAGACCGGGGAGCGTTTGCTCCCCTGCGTTTTCTCTTCCATACTTAAAAATCAGTCACCTGAGCAGGAGGAGAAACGTGAAGTTATATATTTACGATCACTGTCCGTTCTGTCTGAAAGCGCGCATGATTTTCGGGCTGAAAAACCTTCCGGTGGAGCTTATCGTGATGTCTAACGATGACGAAGCCACGCCCACCCGCATGATTGGTCAGAAGATGGCCCCGATTCTGCAAAAAGATGACAGCCGCTACCTGCCGGAAAGCATGGATATCGTTCAATACGTCGATAATCTCGACGGCAAACCGCTGCTCACCGGCAAGCGCAACCCGGCCATTGAAGAGTGGCTGCGCCGCGTTAACGGCTACGTTAACCGCCTGCTGCTGCCGCGCTTCGCCAAAGCGCCGTTCGATGAGTTCGCCACCCCCGAGGCGCGCCGTTACTTTACCGAGAAAAAAGAGGCGGCGATTGGGTCCTTTGAAGAGCACATGGCTCACTCCGCCGGGCTGATTAAAAACATCAGCGACGACCTGCGTGCGCTTGATAAACACATCGTTCAGCCGAACGCCGTAAACGGCGAGCTTTCTGAAGATGATATTCATCTCTTCCCGCTGCTGCGCAACCTGACGCTGGTTGCGGGCGTCAACTACCCTACCCGCGTCGCCGACTACCGCGACAACATGGCCAAGCAGACGCAAATTAATCTGCTGTCAAAAATGGCTATCTGACGACAGCGCCGGTGGCCTCCACCGGCGTTTTAAGCCGAATCCGCTTTTGCCGCTTCCACTGGCGGGGCATCCTGCTTTGTGTCAGGATCGCCCGACAGCACCAGAACGAGGGAAGCTTATGAAAAAAATGTTAGTCGCCGCAGCGCTTATCGTCAGCGGCTTGCTGGTGGGATGTAACCAGCTCACGCAATACACCGTCACCGAACAGGACATCAATCAGGCGCTGCAAAAGCGTAATAACTATGCCAAAGATATCGGCGTGCCGGGCCTTGCCGACGCGCATATTGTCTTAACGAATCTGAACAGCGCCATTGGCCGCGAAGAGCCGAATAAAATCACGCTTAACGGCGATGCGAGCCTCGATATGACGTCGCTGTTCGGCAACCAGAAGGCGCTGGTGAAGCTCAAACTGAAAGCGCTGCCGACGTTCGATAAAGAGAAAGGCGCTATCTATCTGCGCGAGATGGAAGTCGTCGACAGCAGCATCACGCCGGACAAAATGGCACCGGTGCTGGAAACGTTAATGCCGTATCTGAATAAATCCCTGCGCAGTTACTTTGAACAGCGTCCGGCTTATGTACTGAGCGAAGACCGTACCAAAGGCGAAGCGCTTGCGAAAAAATTCGCCAAAGGGCTTGAAGTGAAACCAGGCGAAATCGTCATCCCGTTGACCGATTAACGCCACGCCGGGGGCGCAATGCCCCCGATTTTTCAGGAAAAGGATGCAAAGGAAAACGTTTACGCTTATCCTTAGTGCCCGGCATAAAACCAGCCATTACTGACTGTTTCCCCAAGCCGGAGCCTTCCATGACTGCACAACCCCAGGTTTTAACTATCCGCCGCCCTGACGACTGGCATGTTCATCTGCGTGATGGCGACATGCTGAAAACCGTGGTGCCCTATACCAGCGAAACTTACGGGCGCGCTATCGTCATGCCAAACCTGGCGCCGCCGGTCACGACCGTGGAAGCCGCTATCGCTTACCGCCAGCGCATTCTTGATGCGGTGCCGGAACATCACTCGTTTGAGCCGCTGATGACCTGCTATCTCACCGACACGCTGGATGCAGACGAGCTGGAGCGCGGTTTCCAGCAGGGTGTGTTTACCGCCGCCAAACTCTACCCGGCTAACGCCACGACTAACTCCAGCCACGGCGTCACCAGTGTCGATAACATTATGACGGTGCTTGAGCGCATGGAAAAACTCGGCATGCCGCTGCTGGTGCATGGTGAAGTGACGCACAGCGAGGTTGATATTTTCGATCGCGAAGCGCGGTTTATCGAGACGGTGATGGAGCCGCTCAGAAAGCGCCTGCCGGGCCTGAAAGTGGTGTTTGAACATATCACCACCAAAGACGCCGCCGACTACGTGCGCGAAGGGAACTCACTGCTCGGCGCGACCATCACGCCGCAGCACCTGATGTTTAACCGCAACCACATGCTCGCAGGCGGCATTCGCCCGCATCTCTACTGCCTGCCGATCCTCAAGCGTAATGTGCATCAGCAGGCGCTGCGCGAGCTGGTCGCAAGCGGCTGTGAACGCGTGTTTCTCGGTACCGACTCCGCGCCTCACGCGCGCCATCGCAAAGAGACGAGCTGCGGCTGCGCAGGCTGTTTTAACGCCCCTTCCGCGCTCGGCGCATACGCCACCGTATTTGAAGAGATGAACGCACTGGCGCATTTTGAAGCGTTCGCCTCGCTGAACGGCCCGCGCTTTTACGGCCTGCCGGTGAATGAAGGCACCGTAACGCTGGTGCGCGAGGAGAGCGTTATGCCGGAAACTATCGCTATCGCCGACGACACGCTGGTGCCGTTCCTGGCGGGTGAAGCGGTACGCTGGACGGTAAAACGCTAAGCACGCGCTAAAAAAAACACGGCCCCCTGTTGCATGCCGCCCGGCAAAACTGTATATATATACAGTATGATTAACAGGGGGTTGTTATGCGTATTGAAGTGACTATCGCCAAAACCACGCCGCTGCCGCCGGGTGCTATCGATGCGCTGGCCTGCGAGCTATCCCGCCGTATTGAAAGCCATTTTCCGGAAATGCCGAATCATGTGAGCGTGCGCTATGCCGCCGCTAATCAGCTGTCGGTTCTGGGTGGCGCGAAAGAAGATAAAGATCGCATCAGCGAAATTCTCCAGGAAACCTGGGAGAGCGCTGACGACTGGTTTACCACGGATTAACCCTCATTACTGTCTTCTCTATGGTGTCAGTTTTTCCGGGCTTCGCCGCCCGGCTTTTTTATTTGTAGCGCCTTTTTCTGCGATAGTCCGAATTTTTTCTTTTCAGCTGAAATCTCATTGATCCGTCCTCTTAACAAAAATTTGCGAATAATCTGCCGTTTTATTGTTCAGTTAATTCAAAATCTCGAAAAAAATGTGTGTCAGGGTATTTATTTCTGCCCCATTTTCCTTTATTGGTTGATATACTTTATTTGCTTCAGAGATAAGAAAACACGCATTGAACCTCATGAGTCGTTGTCTATAAACACGTATAAAGGGGGTTATGATGGAAAAAAATGAAGTAATACAGACGCATCCCCTTGTTGGATGGGACATCAGCACCGTCGACAGCTATGACGCACTGATGCTGCGGTTGCACTATCAATCCTCTCCGCAGGTGGATCGCGAAGCAACCGAAGTGGGCCAGACATTATGGCTAACGACCGATGTAGCAAGACAATTTATTTCCATCTTAGAAGCCGGCATTGCAAAAATTGAATCCGGTGAGTACCAGGAAAGCGATTATCGCAAGCACTGATACCGTGCTTTTCTTATACCGCAAAGGCACCCTCCGGGGTGCCTTTATTTTTTCGCTCTTGAGAATTGTCCTGCTCTTAATTACTCTGCTAATCAACGGTTTTCACGGAGTAATTTCATGGAATACGATCTGATTATCATCGGTAGCGGATCAACAGGCGCAGCGGCCGGTTATTACGCGACCCGCGCCGGGCTCAACGTATTAATGACAGACAGCGCCCATCCGCCCCATCAGGAAGGCAGCCACCACGGCGACACGCGCCTTATCCGCCACGCCTATGGCGAAGGCGAGCGTTATGTGCCGCTGGTGCTGCGCGCGCAGGCGCTGTGGGATGAGCTCGGCGAGCTTGGCGGCGAGCGTATTTTCGAGCGGACCGGCGTGATCAATCTCGGCCCCACTGATTCCGCATTTCTGGCGAACGTCGCCGGCAGCGCCGCGCGCTGGCAACTGCCGCTGGAGAAACTGACCGGTGAAGAGGTGATGACGCGCTGGCCGGAAATCCGTCTGCCGGAAAACTATCTCGGCCTGTTTGAACCCAACTCCGGCGTGCTGCGCAGCGAAAAAGCTATCGCCACCTATATCCGTCTCGCTGAAGAAGCGGGCTGCGCACAGCTCTTTAACTGCCCGGTGAGCGGTTTTGAGGCCACGGAAGATGGCGTGAGCGTCACGACCGCCGATGGCGTCTATCGCGCCCGCAAGGCGCTTATCAGCGCCGGTACGTGGGTATCGCGCCTGGTGCCGGGGCTTCCCGTGACGCCAGTGCGTAAAATCTTCGCCTGGTATCAGGCTGACGGACGCTACAGCGCCAATAACCGCTTTCCGGCCTTTACCGGCGAAATGCCAAACGGCGACCAGTTTTACGGGTTCCCGGCGGAAAATAACGAGCTGAAAATCGGCAAGCATAATGGCGGACAGGTCATTTCGAAGCCGGAAGAACGTGTACCATTTGGCGCGGTGGCGACCGACGGTTCAGAAGCGTTCCCGTTCCTGCGCCATTTCCTGCCGGGCATCGGCGGCTGTCTGTATGGCGCGTCATGCACCTATGACAACACGCCGGATGAAGATTTTATCATCGACACCCTGCCGGATACCCCAAATGTACTACTGGTCACGGGGTTGAGCGGCCACGGCTTTAAATTCGCCTCGGTGCTTGGGGAAATCGCCGCGCAGTTCGCAGCCGATAAACCTTATGATTTCGATCTGACGCCGTTTTCGCTCTCACGTTTTGCCACTTCTGCATGAGCAGGCAGCGGGCCGGGACGATTTCCCGGCCCGCGCCCTGACATTTTAATATCAAAATTATTGATTTCCCGCTGACAAAACCTGATAAACCGCTAAACTATTTTGCTGCTAAACAATCCTGCCGCCTGCGGTGCTTGCTTTATAACCCAACCGGAACCCCTTATTCGCCTGCGCTATAGCGGTTTCAGCAATGAATAAGCGTTTTATAAGGGATATATTTTTACATTCAAATTATTTGAATAATTTGTTTTGTTTTTTTGGTTTGCATTTCATTCCCCCAGACGCCACTGTTTGAGTCATTCTTACTGACGGATGCATAACCATGCAGTGGCGTAACTCACCTACTCGATACGGACATTTCTCGGTACTGCTTCACTGGCTGATGGCGCTGACGGTTTACGGCATGTTTGCGCTCGGGCTGTGGATGGTATCGCTCGGTTATTACGATGTCTGGTATCACCAGGCACCGGAAATTCACAAGAGTATCGGCATCATCCTGTTTATTTTCCTGCTGGTACGCGTGGTCTGGCGCTTTATCTCTCCGCCGCCGCCTCCGCTGACCAGTTATTCGCGACTCACGCATTACAGCGCTGTTGCAGTGCATGTGATGCTCTACCTGATCCTGTTTACGATCCTCATCAGCGGCTATCTGATTTCCACCGCCGAAGGCAAACCGATTTCCGTCTTCGGGCTGTTTGAAGTCCCTGCCCTGGTGAGCGGCGCAGGCGAGCAGGCCGATCTGGCTGGCGATATTCACCTGTGGCTCGCCTGGAGCGTTGTGCTGCTCTCCGTTGCGCATGCCGCCGCCGCGCTGAAACACCATTTTGTCGACAAAGACGTCACCCTGAAGCGGATGCTCGGGAAAGCGTCACATTAACCATGGAGCGAAATATGAAGAAAAGCCTGCTGGGGGTCACTCTGGGTGCCCTGCTGTTTACCACCGGCTCAGCCGTTGCTGCCGACTATAAAATTGATAAAGAAGGCCAGCACGCCTTCGTTAACTTCCGTATCCAGCATCTGGGTTATAGCTGGCTGTACGGTACGTTCCGCGATTTCGACGGTACGTTCACGTTCGATGAGAAAAACCCGGCGGCGGATAAAGTCAGCGTGACCATTAACACTAACAGCGTCGACACCAATCACGCCGAGCGCGATAAACACCTGCGCAGCGCGGAATTCCTGAACGTGGCGAAATTCCCGAAAGCGACCTTCACCTCCACCAGCGTGAAGAAAGATGGCGATGAGCTGGATATCACCGGCGATCTGACCCTGAACGGCGTAACCAAACCGGTCACTCTTGAAGCCAAACTGCTGGGCCAGGGGAAAGATCCGTGGGGCGGCGAGCGTGCGGGCTTTGAAGCGGAAGGCAAAATCAAACTCAAAGACTTCAACATCACGACCGATCTCGGCCCGGCGTCTCAGGACGTGGATCTGATTATTTCGGTAGAAGGCGTGAAGCAGAAGTAATTCGCTTCTGGCGAAAAATAACCGGTCAACTGACCGGTTTTTTTATGCCTGCGGGTTATTCCGGGTCCGGAATACCAAGCGTGGTGTTAAGACGCCCGCGGGATTTATTAAAGATTTTATTGCCGTTCTCACGCCCTGCGCGGCGGCGGCGCTGCTCCTCTTCCGGCAGCGACATCTCTTCTTTACAGAGCTCGCTACAACAGCCAGAAAACTTCTCGGCACACGCCGGGCACTGGATGAACAGCAGGTGGCACCCGTCGTTTTTACAGTTGGTGTGGCTATCGCACGGCGCGCCGCACTGATGGCAGTGCGCGATCACGTCGTCAGAGATACGCTCACCCATACGTTCGTCAAACACGAAGTTTTTACCGACGAAACGCACCGGCAGCCCCTGTTCGCGCGCTTTGCGGGCGTATTCAATGATGCCGCCTTCGATATGCCAGACTTTCTGGAAACCGTTGTGACGCATAAACGCGCTCGCCTTCTCACAGCGGATGCCGCCGGTGCAGTACATGACAATTTTTTTGTCTTTGTACTCCTGCATCATCTCGACGGCTTTCGGCAGCTGTTCGCGAAACGTATCCGCCGGGATCTCCAGCGCATTCTCGAAATGGCCCACTTCATATTCATAGTGGTTACGCATATCGATAAACACGGCGTCCGGATCGTCAAGCATGGCGTTCACTTCCGCCGCCTTGAGATATTCGCCCACGTCGCTCGCGTCAAAGGTCGGATCGTCAATGCCGTCCGCCACGATGCGGTCACGCACTTTCATGCGCAGCACCCAGAAGGATTTCCCGTCGTCATCCAGGGCGATGTTCAGGCGCACGCCATTGAGCGCCGGATGAAAGCCATACAGCGCGGCGCGAAACGCCTCGACGTTACTTTCAGGAACGCTTATCTGCGCGTTGATGCCTTCATGGGCAAGATAGATACGGCCAAAGACATTCAGCGCAGTGAAGGCCTGCCAGAGCGCGTCGCGCGTGGCCTTCGGATCGTCGATGGTGAAATACTTATAGAATGAGATGGTGGTGCGCGGCTCGGTTTCGGCGAGCATGCGCGCCCTCAGTTCCTCATTCGATATGCGGTTGTGTAACACTGGCATGGTGTACGTTCCTGCTATCGGTGGGGGAATAAATAACGGCCGGCATCATATAGCAATTACCGTTAATTTACATCCTTACATTTTACGCTACATTTTCCACACCTTACCTGTGAGTGATCTTCAGTCAGGCGTCGCGGCGCGAAAGGCAGAGAATTTTGGTCGTTCGCAAAAAAATGTCACAATACGGGCCGTGAAAGGGCTTCGCCTGCAATTAATGGAATTTTCATGACGCATTTACCGCAATTTTCTCGCGCACTGCTGCACCCCCGTTACTGGCTGACCTGGCTTGGCATTGGCCTGCTGTATCTTGTCGTGCTGCTGCCTTACCCGGTTATCTGGCGGCTCGGCCGCGGGCTGGGACGTATTGCGAAGCGGCTGATGAAGCGCCGCGCACGTATTGCCCACCGCAACCTTGAGCTCTGCTTTCCTGATATGAGCGACGCCGAGCGCGAGGCGCTGGTGGTGAAGAACTTTGAATCGGTCGGGATGGGGCTGATGGAAACCGGCATGGCCTGGTTCTGGCCCAACTGGCGTGTCGAGCGCTGGACAGAAGTATCCGGCGTGGAACCCGTGAAAGCGCTGCTGGCGCAAAAACAGGGGATTTTGCTTATCGGCGTGCATTTTCTGACGCTGGAGCTTGGCGCGCGCATCTTCGGGATGCATACGCCGGGCATCGGGGTTTATCGCCCGAACGACAACCCGCTGCTCGACTGGCTGCAAACCTGGGGCCGCCTGCGATCCAATAAAACCATGCTCGACCGTAAGGATCTCAAAGGGATGATCAAGGCGCTGAAAGGCGGCGAGATCATCTGGTATGCGCCGGACCATGACTACGGCCCGCGTAACAGCGTGTTTGTGCCGTTTTTCGCAGTCGATCAGGCCGCCACCACGTCCGGCACCTGGATGCTCGCGAAGATGTCGAAAGCCTGCATCGTGCCGTTCGTGCCGCGCCGTAAAGCGGACGGCAGCGGCTACGAGCTGATTGCGCTGGAGCCGGAGTGCGCGCCGCCGCTTGGCAGCGCCGAAGAGACCGCCGCCTGGATGAATAGCATCGTTGAGAAGTGCATTCTGATGGCGCCGGATCAATATATGTGGCTGCACCGCCGCTTTAAAACGCGCCCGGAAGGCGTGCCGTCCCGCTACTAATGCTTTTCGCCCGCCACGCCTTAGGCGCGTGCGGGCCTTGCCACTTCCAAATTTTTTCCATTCATACTTGCAAACCACAATCTTCGACTATTCTTTCCTGAAACAACCATGTCCGTTCAGGGAGAAAGCTATGACTATGTACGCCACGCTTGAAGAAGCCATTGACGCAGCACGCGAAGAGTTCCTCGCCGCGAATCCGGGAGTTGAGGAAGAGGACGCGGTTGTCGAGCTGTTCAATATGCAAAAATATGTGCTGCAGGACGGGGAGATCATGTGGCAGGCAGAATTCTTCGCCGATGAAACCGACGAAGGCGACTGCCTGACCGTGTTAACCGGCGATGCCGCGCAGAGCGTGTTTGACGGCGATTTCGATGAGATTGAGCTGCGCCAGGAGTGGCAGGAGGAAAATACCCTGCATGAATGGGATGAGGGCGAATTTCAGCTGGAGCCGCCGCTGGACACCGAAGAGGGACGCACCGCGGCGGATGAGTGGGACACCACCCGCTAAACGTTACTCATACGGGCCGTGATGCATATCAACCGGCAACAGCAGCGTATCGAAGATAAGTGAAAACGGCAGGTCGAGCATCAGGATAAAACGCCACGGCCTGTCCCGCACATCCCACTGCACGCCGGGGTAATACTGGTTGCCATGCCCCTGCCCCGGCACGGCGCGACTGATGATGCTGCCACAACCGCAGAGCATCCAGACGGCAAGCAGAACGGCGATAATTCTCAAAGGCGACCTCGCGTTTTAACGTTATGTATGCAGTATAACAGCCCGTCCCGCGGGCAAAAAAAATGCCGGCCTTAATGGCCGGCATTTTAATTTCACTACGCTTAACGCTTACGGCGTGCTTAATGCCTGCGGGTTAAGCTTCAGTGTCTCGTAATGATTCACCCATGACGAATAGCGCTCCGGGTGCGCCCAGACGCGGTAGTGCATACGCGCCATCGTAACCGGATCGCTCAACAGCACCAGACGGCGGTCGCGGTTCAGTTTCTCCGGCGTATCGTTCAGCGCCTGCTCGACGTGACGATCGCGGGCAATTTCCAGCACGTGGCTTGCGCGGTGACGCGCGGTCGCCATGGCGGTTGCCAGCGCGTTAAACGACGGATGGAACACCGCGTGCATAAAGCCATCGTCCAGTGAACGGCTGCGGTTGAGCACCAGATAACGGTCGGTATCCACCAGCACCTGCGGCGGCGAATACTCTTCCGGGATCAGGAACAGCTTCCAGCGTTTGGTGCGCAGGCCGACGGTCGCGCGGCTCGAAATCACCGACACAAACGGCGACAGGATAAGCGAGAACACGATAGGCGCCAGCCAGAACAGGAAGCGCAGATCAAGCCACGCCATGCCGACCGCCCACACCAGCCCCAGCAGCAGCTGAGAACCGTGACGCATGAACGCTTCGCTCCACGGAGTGGAGTCGTCGTCGCGCTGCGGCGAGTTCCAGACCACTTCCCAGCCAAGGAACGCGCTCACCACAAACACGGTGTGGAACAGCATACGCACCGGCGCCAGCAGTACCGAGAACAGCACTTCCAGCAGCAGAGAGAGCGTCACGCGCAGGAAGCCGCCGTACTCTTTCGGGCCTTTACACCAGATGAGAATGACGCTCAAAAGCTTCGGCAGGAACAGCAGCACCATCGTTGAAGCGAACAGCGCTATCGCGAGCTCAGGACGCCACTGCGGCCACACCGGGAAGAGCTGACGCGGCTGGAGGAAGTATTGCGGCTCGGTGAGCGCGTGTACTACCTGCAATGCCGTCGAGAGCGCCAGGAACAGGAACCAGAGCGGCGCTGACAGATAAGACATCACGCCCGTCAGGAACACCGCGCGGTGAACCGGGTGCATCCCTTTAACAAGGAACAGACGGAAGTTCATCAGGTTGCCATGACACCAGCGACGGTCACGCTTAAGCTCATCCAGCAGGTTCGGCGGCAGCTCTTCATAAGAGCCCGGCAGATCGTAGGCAATCCACACGCCCCACCCCGCACGACGCATCAGCGCCGCTTCCACGAAGTCGTGAGAGAGGATAGAGCCTGCGAAAGAGCCCTCGCCCGGGAGCGGTGCCAGCGCGCAGTGCTCGATAAACGGCTTCACGCGGATAATGGCGTTATGGCCCCAGTAGTGCGATTCGCCCAGCTGCCAGAAGTGCAGGCCGGCGGTAAACAGCGGCCCGTAAACGCGTGTCGCGAATTGCTGGCAGCGCGCATAGAGCGTGTCCATGCCGGAGGCTTTCGGCGACGACTGGATGATCCCGGCGTTCGGGTTCGCTTCCATCAGACGCACCAGCCCGGTCAGACAGTCGCCCGTCATCACGGAGTCGGCGTCCAGCACCACCATGTAGCTGTACTGGTTACCCCAGCGGCGGCAGAAATCGTCGATATTGCCGCTTTTACGCTTCACACGACGGCGACGGCGGCGATAGAAAATCTGCCCTTCGCCCTGCACTTCGGCAATCAGCTCCATCCAGGCTTTCTGCTCGGCAACGCAGATATCCGGATTGTAACTGTCGCTCAGGATATACACGTCGAAGTGCGCCTGCTGGCCGGTGGCTTTCACCGATTCCCAGGTGGCGCGCAGGCCCGCGAAGACGCGATCCACGTCTTCGTTACAGATAGGCATGATAAGCGCAGTGCGATGCTCAGGGTTTATCGGCTCGTCGCCCACCGTCGAGGCGGAGATGCTGTACTTATCTTTACCGATAAGCAGCTGCAAAAAGCCCATCAGCGCCGTCCAGAACCCGGCGCTCACCCAGCAGAACAGGATAGCGAACAGGATAAGGATGCCGCTTTGCAGCACATACGGCAGCAGTTGCATCAGGGACACCAGCCAGTCCTGGCCCATCATGTCCGCCGGATTGATCAGCGCCCAGCCCTGATACGGCAGAATGGTTTTCATATACCAGGTCGCGACGACGGTCTGAGAGAGCGTCAGCAACAGCAGAATGTAACGGCGAATGGTGCCGACCGTACGCCATTTCTGCTCCGCGGCGCGCTCTTCTTTCGTCAGCCCCGCCATGTAGCGCGGCAGCACTTCACGACCGCGCAGACGGTCCCAGAAGCGCCCAATCGGGTTGGTGCGCCACGGGTCAGGGAACATGGAGGAACGTGTTGCCTTTGGCATGGCCTGGATCTGGGTGCGGCCTTCATCGTCTTTGATCAGTTGATCGCCCTTGAGCGAGTCTGACCAGCGCTGTTCGAGACGCGTTTTCACCGAGCCCAGCGGGGAATCATCCTCGCGGGCCCAGACGCGTCCTTCAGCGTCCAGCGCCTGATGAAGGGCCTGCATGTCCGATGTCGGCAGCGCCGCTTTCTCAGCGTCAGAAAGCGGCAGCAGGTCGATATACTCAGTAGACTTATTCATTGGCAGGTAGCTGATAGCTCCAGGTTTCACTCAGCGGCTGGTCGCCATTCACAAGGGCAGCGCGCATTTCAGTGGTTTTCTTGGCGTCTTTGATTTTCACGCGCAGCATCATACGCCAGCCTTTGGTGACCGGGTTGTAGCGCACGCTGTTTTCTACGATTTCGCCGTTATCGCCAATGCTCGCCTGAGCGGTCACCGGCGTGTTGTCCGGCAGCTTTTGCATTTCAGTGCCGGTGAAATCCACCACAAACGCGATGGTGCCATCCGGCTGACGGATGAGGTTGGACTGTTTCACATCGCCCGTGGAACGACGCGTCTGCAGCACCCACGCGTTTTCCGGCGCGTGCAGTTTGTCTTCGTCACGGCTAAAGGTGATGGTGTATTTGAAATTCATCTCCTTGCCCGGCTCCGGCAGTTGATCCGGCGTCCAGTAAGCGACGATGTTATCGTTGGTTTCGTCGTTGGTCGGAATTTCCACCAGCTCGACTTTCCCTTTACCCCACTGCCCTTGCGGGGTGACCCACGCGCTCGGACGGAGATCGTAGCGGTCGTCAATATCTTCAAAACGGGAGAACTGACGGCCACGCTGCAACAGGCCAAAGCCCTGCGGGTTTTCGGTGGTAAACGTGCTGACCGCGAGATGTTTCGGGTTATTCAGCGGACGCCAGATCCACTCGCCGTTACCGGCGTGCAGGGAGAGACCATTGGAGTCATGCAGTTCCGGGCGGTAGTTAGTCGCCGGCGATGGCTGGTTCGGCCCGAAGAGGAACATGCTGGTCAGCGGTGCAACGCCCAGTTTGCCCACTTTATCGCGAAGGTAGACTTTCGACTGTACATCCACAACCGTATCGCGACCGGGGGTGATGATGAAGCGATAGGCGCCAGTCGCGCGCGGAGAATCCAGCAGCGCGTAAATCGTCAGGCGTTTGTCGGTCGGTTTAGGACGTTCAATCCAGAACTCGCGAAAGCGCGGGAACTCTTCACCGGACGGCAGCGCGGTGTCGATAGCCAGACCGCGCGCGGAAAGCCCGTACACCTGGCCCTGACCAATCACGCGGAAGTAGCTCGCGCCGAGCATGCTGACGATTTCGTCGTTTTTATCTTTGCTGTTGATCGGGTAGAGCACTTTGAAACCGGCAAAGCCCAGATCTTTAACCGTGTCTTTGTCGTGCTGCACATTACCGAAATTGAAATAATCCGGGCTGTACTTAATTTTGCGAACCGTATTGGCCGTCACCTCGTTAAGGGCAACCGGCGTGTCGAAGTACATACCCTGATGGTAGAATTCAAGCTTGAACGGGGTTTTGATTTTGCTCCAGTAGGCTTTGTCATGATTGAACTGGATCTGTTGGTAGTCCGCGTATTTCATATCGCGGAAAACGGAGGGCAGGTTGCTTTTCGGCGCTTCATAGCTTTTTCCCGCTAAGGATTTCGCCTGTTTTGCGACGTCGTCGATAGTGAAGGCCCAACCTGAAGTGGTATAAAGTGACAACATCACTGCTGCACCCAGCCAACCCATTTTCATCATCTGTGTTTTATGTTTCATATAACTAAGCACTTCCCCCTTTGTGTGCTTAAATCAATCCGATCCATTTTAATGGAAACTTGCGGTTTCCGACAACACAATCCCCGCTTTGTTCAGCACGTCGGTTCAGCGATTAAGCAAATGAATGCGCGCCATTTTCGCTTTGCGAATTTGTCCTGGAGACTGTGTCGCGGCCTTCCTGTAGGGTGGGGGCCGAATCTAAAACAGAATCAGCCTGAGGGATAAGGCGAATAGTCCGAGATTTTATGGAGTGATATGACGACACCAACACAGAGAGAATTTTTTCTCGATTCCATACGCGCATGGTTGATGCTCCTTGGCATCCCGTTTCATATTTCGCTGATCTATTCCACGCATCAGTGGCATGTCAACAGCCTGACGCCGTCTGCGGGTTTGACCGTCTTTAATGATTTCATCCACGCCTTCCGCATGCAGGTCTTCTTTGTTATTTCAGGATATTTTTCCTACATGCTGTTCCTGCGTTACCCGCGAAAGCGCTGGTGGAAAGTACGCGTGGAGCGTGTCGGCATTCCGATGCTAACCGCCATTCCCCTACTGACGCTGCCGCAATTTTTGATGCTGCAATATGTCAAAGGCCGCGCCGATAGCTGGCATACGCTTTCCGGTTACGACAAATACAATACGCTGGTGTGGGAACTCACGTCGCATTTATGGTTTTTGTTAGTGCTGGTGGTTTTCACGACGCTCGGTCTGCTGATATTTCAGTGGATAAAAAACATCCCGGAAGAAAAAAGCGCGGCGCTGGCTGAACGACTGACATTAGGAAAACTCTCAGCGCTGTTTTTACTTTTTGGCGTCGCGTTTGCTGCTTTGCGCCGTTTTATTTTTATCGTCTACGCGCCGATATTAAGCGACGGGCTGTTTAATTTTGTGGTGATGCAGACCCTGTTTTATTCGCCGTTTTTTATTCTCGGCGCGCTGGCGTTTAAACACGCCTCGCTGAAAAACCGCTTTACGACGTTCTCGCCTGGCTGCGCGGTGGGCTCGGCGGTGGCCTTTGTCGCCTATCTGCTGAACCAGCGATACGGCAGCGGCGACGCCTGGATGTATGAAACCGACAACGTCATCAGCATGCTGATGGGCCTGTGGATGGTGAATGTGGTGTTTTCGCTCGGCCACCGCCTGCTGAATTTCAAATCGGCGCGGGTCACCTATTTTGTTAACGCTTCGCTGTTTATCTATCTGGTGCACCATCCGCTGACGCTGTTCTTCGGCGCGTATATCACGCCACACATTCACTCGAACGCGCTGGGCTTTATCGCAGGCCTGGTGTTTGTGATTGGCATTGCGGTGGCGCTGTATGAGGCCCATCTGCGCATTCCGCTACTGCGCTTTCTGTTCTCAGGCAAGCCGCAAAATAAAACCCCGTCGCCGGGTACCGCGACAGGGTGATAGTGACACGCGCCCTTGCGGCGCGTGCTTTCAGAGCATCCACTCAACCGGCAGACGATACACAAGGCGCACCAAAAGGCGCTGCCAGAAGCGCGTTTTCGGCTCCTTTTTCCAGACAATCTCCTGACCGTCTTTCTCTTCTATCCAGTTGATGCGCCCCCAGCGGTCAAGACGTAGCGCCCAGGCCGCCTCGCGCCGTGTGCGCGTAAAGCGCTTATGAATCGCGCCCGCCAGCGTTTCGCTTTCAATCACAAAACCCATTTCGGTATTGAGCATCGCCGAGCGCGGATCGAAATTAAACGAGCCGATAAAAACCTGGTTGTTATCCACGCTGAAGGTTTTGGCGTGCAGGCTGGAGCCGGAATTCCCGGTCAGCCCGCGGTCATGCGGTACACGCCCGGCCTCACGCGTCGGTTTCAGCTCATACAGTTCGACGCCGTGACGCAGCAATTTTTTACGCCAGCGTGCGTACCCCGCATGAACGACCGCGACATCGTTCGCCGCCAGCGAATTGGTGAGTATGGCGATCCTCACGCCTTTACGACGCAGCGCCAGTAGCATCGCCACGCCGCCGCGTGTCGGCACAAAATAGGAGGAGATGATATCGAACTGCGATTTGGGCTCGCCGATGTGCGTCATCATGCGCTGCGGAAGGAGGGTATGTCGGCGCGCTCTCCCCTGCCCTTTGCGCGGATCGTCGCTTAACAGCCGCGTTTTGGCCCACACCAGCGGGAGCGTGCGGGTTTCGATATAGCTCGCAAAACGCGTACTCTCCAGACGCTCAAGGTAGCGCTGCGCCACCGGATCGTCCTTCCAGTGCGGCGGCAACTGCACGCGGGCGTCTATCTCTTCGGCCTCGACATCCAGTACGTTATCGAGCGTCGAGACTGACCGACTGCGCCAGTAGCGTTCGAAATCCTGCGTGACTTCCTCCACCACCGGGCCAATCGCCAGGACATCGAGATCGGAGAACAGCGGCTGTTCACCCGCACCGAAATAGGCATCGCCGACGTTACGCCCGCCGATGATGGTCACTTCGCCATCGACCGTAAAACTTTTGTTATGCATCCGGCGGTTGAGTCTGGCGAAATCGGTGAGATAGCCGAGCGCGCGCAGCGTGCGAAAAGAGAAAGGATTAAACAGGCGGATTTCAATATTCGGATGGGCATTCAGCAGCCGCAGCGTGCTGTCCATGCCCACCGTATTGTTATCATCCAGCAGAATACGCACCCGCACGCCGCGCCGCGCCGCCGCCAGCAGTGCGCCAAACAGCAACCGCCCGGACATATCGTCTTCCCAGATATAGTACTGGACGTCGATAGTCTGCTCCGCCATCTCCGCCAGCAGGTAGCGGGCGGCGAAGGCGTCGAGGCTGTCATCAAGCGGATGTAAACCACTGTGGTTGGGGTGCTGCGCCGTCGTCGGGGCGATAGCGCGTCCGAGCCGGGTGTTATGCGCCCGGCTGTTCGTCGTATTGTCCCAGTAACCGCTGGTAAAGCAGGAAGTTTTCTTCGTCATAGCAGACAAAGTATACCTGCTTCGGTTGAGGGTGCCTGGTGAGATAGTCTGAAACGGTCTCAAAGGCGATTTGCGCCGCTGCCGCTTTAGGGTAACCGTAGATACCGGTGCTGATCGCCGGGAACGCCACACTGTTGTAACCATTGGCGGCGACAAGCTGAAGGCTGTTGCGATAGGCATCCGCCAGCAATTGCGGTTCGTTATCCTGCCCGCCGCGCCAGACCGGGCCCACCGTATGTACGACGGCTTTCGCGGCGAGATCGCCCGCTTCGGTTATCACCGCGTGGCCTGGCTGACATTCGCCCTGCTGCTGGCGCACCTGCCTGCAGGCGGCGAGCAGCGTCGGTCCGGCGGCACGATGAATAGCGCCATCCACCCCGCCGCCGCCCATCAATGAGGGATTGGCGGCGTTGACGATAACGTCGACATCGATGCGGGTGATATCACCCTGCACCACATTGATACGTCCGGACATACTTCTCTCCTGACCATTTGTGTTCCCTAAAGTGTAGAACAGCACACCGGGAGGCTGCCGCCAAAACCTGCTCAGCGGTAGGTCAGTGTCAGGATACCCAGCGTATGCGAGGGATTGAGGTAATCGAGGCGGCTATGCACCCACTCAGAATGGCGTTCGCGTACACCCGAGCCGCGCAGAGAGAGCGTCTGTCGGTACATCTTAGTGCCATGCGAGCACGATACTTCAATGTGCGTCTTCTGGTGCGCGACCGCACAGCCTTCTTCGACAATCGCGCCATGAAAGGTAATCGTTCCACCCGACTGCGCCAGGGTTGCGCCAGAGAAAGATGCAAGCGCAGCGCTAATAACGGCAATACGCAATGACGTAAAGATCATAATAGTTCCCCTGAGGTATTGTTATTTTAACTTACTATTAACATATAAATTACAATTACAGATCAGGGAAGAGGCCAGAGCAAAAAAAGTGAGGGATGGGGAATGAGTAAAGCGCTTAATCAGGACTAACAGAGCTTAAGGAAAACGGAACACGGCAGCGTCAAGGCGAAAAACAATAAAACCCGCCTGAGCGGGTTTTATTTCACTCAGCAACCGTGGTGCTTTTTGGCGCTGCGCGTCCGGCAAGCCACTGCCCACTCGCTTTCATCGCCACACCAAAGAGCAGGCCCAGCAGCAGCGCGGGCAGCACGCTTTTCCAGTCGCCCTGTGCGGCAAACGTAGCGCAGGCACCGATAAAAGTTCCCGGTACGAAACTGAGTAGCGTCTGGCGCGACTGAATACACATCAGAAACGCCACTACACCGGTCATGGCGTAGCTTAACCACGTGATTCCAGGCGCTACAGCGCTACCGGCGATAATTACCTGCGCCCACAGCACACCGCTGCCAAGCGTAAAGAGAATAGTCAGAAAGCCAGTAACGCCGCCTTTGGGGCTGGCGAACCAGGCCGTACAGCCGAGAAAGCCTGCCCAGGAAGGCAGGCCGAGCGCGACGGCGGCCCACGCCCAGAGGGCGGAAAGCAGGCCTGTCGTTAATGCGAGAGAAAAGTGTCTGTTCATGGCGGCGTATCTTAACAAAACGCCGCCGAAGAAATGCGATCTGCCGCACGCCACATGAAATAACGCACAGTGAGTTACATTTTATATGTGACGCCAATCACATATAAAAATTACTCCGCATCCCCCTCTTCTTCCTCTTCCTGCAGTTCTTCCCACATCGCCTGGATGGCTTCACGCGTGATCTGCGCCAGCGTGCGCCAGAATGGCGTGGCGGCGTGCGCTTCCACTTTGCCGAGGAACGTTTCATACCACGGGATCAGGAACTCGCCGAATAAGGTTTCCTGCGCTTCAATTTCATCTTCTGCAGACTGATCTTCAAGCCACGAGGCCGCCAGCAGCAGCAGACCAAAATGATCCGCCGCCGCCTCGCCGAGCGGCATGCCGCGCGCGGTTAAAAAGGCGCGAATCTCCTGCTCGCTACTCTCTGCCACCCAGGCGGAACGCAGCGGCGACACGCGGGCGTCATCCTGACCAAACAGCGCCTGATAATCTGCCTCGACGGCGTCCGGCTGGGCATTTTTTTGCAGCCGCGCCAGTAGCTCATCCTGCTCCAGCGGCCAGTTCTGCGCGAGCTTGCCTTCGCGGATAAGACCGTAAATCGGTGCCACAACCGGATCCTGCGGCGCACGGTACCAGAGCGAGCCGAGCAGGCGGCAAATTATTGAAAACTCATTCATTAACAGATTCCATTTCAGACAAAATTAAAGGGCGGCAAATTCAGCAATCGGCGTCATTCCGCGGGTTTCAAGAAAATCGAGCAGACGGCGCGGCGACACGTTAAGGATGCGATCCTCCGGGAAATCGACCTCATCCAGCACCTTGCGGCATTCATGGAAATCGCCGAGCGTAAACGCAGTATGGGAGTCCGAACCCAGCGCCACCCAGCCGCCCGCATCGCGTACTGCGGCGGCGATCGCTTTGCAGTTTGGTCCGCTGCCTTTACGGGAGTGGGTAAACGATGAGTTATTAATTTCAAGCGCGACCTGATATTTGGCGGCGGCAGCGGCGACAGCCGGAATATCGACGGGATATTTCGGGTTTCCGGGGTGGCTGATGATATGCACCGTGCCGCTTGCCATCGTCGCGATCATCGCTTCGGTATTGGCGTCTTTATCCTGCGGCGCAAATACCGGCTCGTGGAAGCCCGCAACAATCAGATCGAGTGAATCGAGCATCGGGCCGGTGCAGTCAATCTCGCCTTCGCGGTTTTTAATATTCGCTTCGATACCGCGCAGAATGCCGACGCCATCCACGACGCGCGGCCAGATACGCATATTAATAAAGTGCCAGTGATGCGGCGCATCCGCCATGTCCGGGCCGTGATCGGTGATAGCCAGAAGCCGGACACCTTTCTGCTTCGCCGCGGCGATGTAATCATGCAGGTTGCTGTAGGCATGGGTGCTGGCGACGGTGTGCATATGCAGGTCAACGGGATACATGGCGCTCTCCTCTGTGATTTTGTGCAAGGATAACAGGTATCCCCGGCGATTTTTAGCCGAATCGCCGGGGTGCTAGTAGCCGCGCGCCACATCGACCTGGCCTTGCGGTATGTCGCCGCGCTCAATGCGCGCGATACTCTGTGCGATAAAGGCCACCGCTTCTTCAGGCCGGGTAACGGCTGCGACGTGAGGCGTAATGCGCACGCGCGGGTGTCGCCACAGGGGGCTATCGGCTGGCAATGGCTCCTGATGAAACACATCCAGCATCGCGCCTTTTATTTTCCCGCGCTCAAGCGCAGCCAGCAGATCCTCTTCCACCAGATGAACGCCGCGCGCCAGGTTCAGGACATACGCGTTGTCGTTAAGCGCCGCCAGCAACTGCGCGTTAATAATGCCCACCGTTTCCGGCGTGTTGGGCAGGAGATTAATCAGCACCCGTGTGCCGCGCAGAAAAGCTGGTAGTTCATCGGGCCCCGCAAAGCTTTCAACGCCAGGCAGCGCTTTGCGGCTGCGGCTCCAGCAGCGCACAGGAAACCCCATGCGGCTCAGACTCTGCGCCACCTGGCCGCCGAGCACGCCCGCGCCGAGGACGCCTACCTGGAAATCCGCATGGCGATACTCCTCAAGCGGCTCCCAGCGCGCCTCGCGCTGTAGCGCGGCGTAATCGTCGAAGCGGCGGAACCAGTGCAGCACCTGGCTTATGGCGTACTCCTGCATTTGGGCGGCCATACCGGTATCCTCCATCCGATACAGCGGCACGCCGGACGGCAGCAGATCCGGGTATTCATTCAAACGACTTAACAGCGAATCGACGCCCGCGCCGAGGGCGAAAATCGCCTTCAGATCCACGCGTCCGCGTAGCATGTCATACGGCGGATGCCAGACCAGCGCGTAATCTGCGGCGGCGTTATCGCCGGGCTGCCAGGCACGCAAGCGCGCTTGCGGCAGATGGCGTTGCAATAAAACCGCCCATTCGCTGATATCAAAAGTGGGATGGTAAAAGAGGATGTCCACGGCGCTTCTCCTGACAGGTTAATGGGATTAACCATAACAAAATCAGCCGCCTTTGGGGCGGCTGTCAGAGGAAAAGCGAAAAGGATCAGCGAATATCGATGGTGATTGATGCTGAGCCGGAAAATTCACCCATTTGCGGCGTATTACCGCTAAGGTTCACCGGTGCCGTAAGGATATCGACCTTGCCAGTGCGGTTGGTCATATCGGTTGACGGATCCAGCGGCATTGGCACCTCTCCTGTATTGACCGGGATGACCTGCTCGCCGTCGTCTTTAATCAATACTCCGACATCCGGGTTTGTGGTGGCGAGCGCCTCCGGGATGCCGTTCGCTGGCGCGCCGGAAAACGTCATCGTTAACGTCACGCCATCGCTGATATTTTTACAGATATAGGCAATGGTTGTTTTTTTATCCACGAATCCTTCCGGTTTATGGCCGCGTGTCGCGAAATTTTTGGCAAAAATGGTGCCGAAATCTACGGAGATCACCTCGCCTGCATTGATTTCACAGCTTTGCGGCACGGTGATAGTGCCTTCAACGAAGACTTTAGCCATCGGCTCGCTGGAATATTGACCTGGCCTTACGGTGCCGTAAATCGCCGCCACAGCCATTTGCGGAATCGTCATCTGCCCAAAAAAAGGCTTGCTGATGCGAAATGCCAGAACGCCACTCTGCCCGGTAGTAAAACTGTTAAGTGAACAGCCATTATTTTTTTTGTTCCAGATATCGGTAAAGGGCACCTGAACATCCCCCACATTAGCGATGTTGATGGCTGCCGCAAGCTCAATATTGTCATTAACATGTATATAATATGCGCTGCCATATTGAGTGGCGGGGGCCAGATACTCACCTTTATAGTACGCGCCTGGGTGCGGATCTTTGTTGAGGTCGCTATCATCGCAATCGCAATGCGCGCTGTAATTTTCTGAGGAACCAAACCGTTCGGTAAATGTTTTCCCGGTCTGGTTATTATCAGGATCGGAGACCGACATGCTCGCATCGACGGTATAAATTTTGGGGCCGTTCGTGGTATTGCAGAAACCCGTAGCTGCCTGCAAATGCGGTGTGTTTAGCGCCGCGCAAACCACTATTACGCCTGATAGTTTTCTTAACATAAGGTCGTTCTCTTATTATCGGCACACGGCGGTCAGCGATAGCAAATCACTTTCGCCTGATGCCGCGTCGTGTAAAACAACAGGGGCTTTGCACTGTTGCCCGGAGTGGTTTCCCCATTTCACCTGCGCCATACCGTTCTGTTTGACGCCGGACAGATACACCACGCCGCCCTCATCCACCATACTTTCATAGTTTTCAATACTCTCCAGCGTGACCAGCGCGCCAAACGGCACAGGCTGACCGTTCGCCTGTCGCAGGGTCAGCAACACCCGAGATCCTTTACGCGCGTCAAAACGGGCATAAACCAGTGCGCCTTTGTTCGGGATAAGCGTCATGTGCGTGTTGTCGGCATCGACACCCGCAGGCAGTGTGGTGGTATCAAGCGACAGTTCATTTCTCTCATAGGGTGTGAGCCAGGGAATGACGGCATAGCCCAGCCAGTCGGTTGCCACCCCGGCCTGGTTTTTAAAGCGGATATCGCCTGCGCCATTGGTATCCACCAGCGCGAAAGCGTCGCCGAGCGGCTGAGAAAAGGTGATGCCATGAGGGTGGACCACCAGCGCGCCAGAGACACCGTAATTCCACTGCTGCGAATCATCGGCGTGGTAATACCCCAGGCTCATATTGGCGAAACGTGATTTGTAGTTCACATCGGCGCTGCTGTCGGCGGTGTTATCGCCTTCTTGTCCCGCCTGGTTATAGCTCTGCTGAAGCGAATAGCTAAGCCTGCCGTCATCCATCAGCGTGCCACTGAGGCCGCTCTGGTAACGCGTGTCGCCATCCTGATTCTGGCTCACGTTAAACGTCGCCCAGCTGTTAGAGAGCCAACGGCTCAACGGCACGCTGACGCTGAGTGCAATTTGCCGGTCAGTCTGCTCTTGCGTTTTATTCCACGTGGCGGAGAGCGACCAGGTCGCACCTGCTGCTGAGAAGGCGAAACCAGTAGAAAGGTTCTGTTCTTTATCCATGCGATTCCAGAAATCACGCTGATAGCCGTTCAGGTAAAATGAACCCATGCTGTCGAGCGTCTGACTAATGCTGATTTGTAGCTGGCTACGCTGCTGATAGTACCCGCCGTAGCGATCGTCGAACCAGGATGCGTCATGGTTTGCTTCGTCAAAGCCGAAGTAACCACTGGTGGAATACCGGTATCCGGCAAGTGTGATGGAGGTATCCGTCAGCGCAATGTTTTTGGAGTACTGAAAACGATAAGACTCGCCTGACGATGTGGTGTCATTCTGTAACTGACTGCGCGCATGCGTGATATCAAGTGAGACCGACCCCCATTCATCCAGCCCAACGCCTACCCCTAACGCGGCGGCCTGCCAGGTATCAGCGCCCATTGCACCGCCGTAAAGCGTCAGCTGATTATTGACGCCATAAATCATCGTCCCCTGCGCAAACGTCGGTGTAGCATCTTCAGCACTGTTTGGATCGTACTCACCCGCCGTCAGGCTGTATTTCACCTGACCAGGCCGCTGCATGATCGGTACGGCGGAAAAGGGCTGAATGAAACGTCGCTCTTTGCCATCAGCCTCTTTAATGGTGACCTCCAGATCGCCGCTATGCGAGGTGGGATAGAGATCGCTGATTTCAAACGCCCCCGGCGCCACGGTATCGCGAAAAATGATGTAGCCATTCTGGCGTACCGTCACTTCGGCACTGGAATTTGCGATGCCCCGGATCACCGGCGCAAACCCACGCAGGCTGTCAGGTAGCATATTATCGTCGGATGCGAGCTGCGCGCCTTTGAATTTCACGCTGTCAAAGATGGCTGACGGGGAATAACTTTCCCCAAGCGTTAACTGTGAACGCCAGGGTTTAATATCCCGCTGCACGTAGGTGTAGATCGAGTCCCAGTGCGTCTCGTCGTCGCTTTTGTTCCAGGTGGAATAGTTACGAACGCGCCACGGGCCAATATTCAGTCCGTTCTGCAGGTTGAGATACCGTGAAGAATCGCTCTCGCCCACATCGCTATGCGTATCCGTACCGTTAAACGTGTAGTTGCTAAATAACGCCGGGACGCCGTCATCCCAGTATTGTGGATCGACATAGCCCCGGGCAGTGTGACGCAACGCCGCCTGCGGAATACTGACTTCCAGCGCCATCCGATGCGTATTAAGCCGCACCGATGCCGCCGGTATCAGCGCGCCAATATCCTCAATCGGTGCCAGCGGTGCCAGGGCCGCCAGCGCCGGATAGGCGTCGGTTTTGACGTTGAGTTCCTGTAACAGCGCAGGCGTAATAACCGGATGGGTTTCTCCGCTCGCATCCACCGTCAGAGGAATCGTTCGGGTAAACATCTCGCTGTCGTTAAGCCGAATGCGCAGCGGGTAGTTGCCCGCGGGGAGCTGGTCTTTCACGCTAAAAATGGAGAGATCGACACCCCGCTGGCCCGGATCACCCTGCTCCATAAGCGCCGGATCAAACCAGACTTTCTCCTGCGCATAAGCATTGTAAAAGCCACCCGCAGTGAAGGTCAGCGTAGTGGCCAGCACCGACGCGAAAGCACGCCCGGGCAACCCCGGGTTTAAGGCATTAATTTTTATTTTCACTGGCGCATTCCTTGCTGTCAGGCTCACAGATGGCAAGTCTCAGGTTTTGTCACACCGCCATAATCATTGATGACGCGCCAGCTCACCTCCCGCCCGGTTTCTGTTGCGGGCAGCGTAAAGTGCTGGTTTGCGAAAGGCGCGAGCATATCAGCGCTCTGAATACGTGTTGTTCCCACCTTCAGGCTGTCAAACACCATGTAAAAGGGCGTCGGGTTTTCGACCACCAGTTGACCACCGACGAGATGAAATGTGAGCTGTTTATAAGCCGTCTGCGCGTCGGCAACCAGCGCCTGCGGGCGGTAAAACAGCTTGAGGCGGGTTTTCACCACGAGCTTGAGAGTATTGACCGCGTCATGAGATGAGGGCGGAATCGCCCGGATATTCAGATAAAATAACGATTCGCGATCCTCCGGCAGGCTACCCGTTTTCGCAATACGCAATTCATGATCTTCCAAAGACTCGATACGAAATAGCGGCGGTGTGACCATAAAAGGGCCGCGCGTTTTCCCGTCTCCGTTATCCACCCACGATTGCAATAAAAAAGGGCTCTCAGTGCTGTTATTTTTGACGCCCAGTGCCGCCTCTTTTTTATTTCCCTCATAAATGATACGAGTGCCGCCAACGACAATACCACCGGCGGTGACGTTATTTACCATAAAGAGCAGAAAGATAAAAAGATTCACCCTGAGAATAAATTTTCTCATCGCACGCATAGTCAACTCAGTTTGAAAGAAGAATAACAAGCCGCTAACCCGTGTTAACGGCTTGATGGCACGTTAAATAATGGCGTAATTAACGATAATCAAAAGTAATATCGGTTGTCCCGTTAGCTACCCCTGCGCCAACCGTGGTGCTTGTTGACTCATAATAGGCAATGAGGTTGAGATCCATCGTCGCATCGGGAATTTCAAATTTACGCTGAGAGAACTGGTTCATAGGAATAAGCGTGCCTTCATCATCCGTAATGACAATCGCCACGCCGGTAGCACCGCCATCTGCGACTTTCAGGTAATCTTTATTCACCGGATCGGCATCGCCCGTGAGATAAACGCTAAAGTGCGGGTTTTCACCTGATTCCACAACCGGGCAGTTTTTGAGCTTAATCTTCACAGGAATAGGCGGCGTTTTAACACCGACGGTCGCGTTAAACTGATTAACGGAATAGACACCCAGATCCACATCCAGCACTTTATCGTCATCATCAATTTCACATGCCTGATCGGTAATTTTGCCTGTGAAATTAATTTTGCCATCCGCGGCTAAAACTGAAGCGGCATGAAATGTCAGCGCGCCTGCAAGCGCCATCCAACAGAGTTTTTTTTTCATATCTTCTCCTTGATTGTTAATCCAAAACCATTTTTTTTGCGAATAAACATCCGCTATGATGAAATGCCCGCGCATATTATCCGCAGATAAATAAGTTGACAATTGCCTGCCTCATTTTTCTTTAAAGTTTCCAGATAAATAGCAAATTTTATTTTGTGCTTGTTACATTGTTTCATTCAATCAAAATATATATTAATTGAATATTATCTTACTCTCTAATTATTTCAGTACGCCTGTTTCATTAGTCTATAGATGATAATTTCTTCGGCTTGTATTCATGCGATTTAGTCATTATTTTTTGTATTATTTGCCATGCAAATTATTTATCGCTTTTGATTACGCCGCACAGATTAAAGAAATCTGTCAATGTGACCGATTAAAAAAAAGACACATATTCATTCCTGTTACGGATCATGGGACCAGATAAAGAATGGTTGTTTTAAGCGCATTTTGTATGAAGTTTGTTTAAACGCGCCGAAAAGCGCTAAATTTACGTTGACGCCTATGGGCCTTTCCCCTACATTAGCGCCCGTCCCGACAGCATCGGGATGACAATATGGTGAGATGTCCGAGTGGCTGAAGGAGCACGCCTGGAAAGTGTGTATACGGCAACGTATCGAGGGTTCGAATCCCTCCCTCACCGCCATATTCAAAGAAAGAGCCTGAGCTAACCCTCAGGCTT